>Ga0247611_10000088_pt1 | contig 175379 bp, 142 predicted proteins | sample 177DNAGHGhighgp2_FD_192422 | JGI IMG/M metagenome (GOLD analysis project Ga0247611, IMG submission 192422) | Sheep rumen microbial communities from Palmerston North, Manawatu-Wanganui, New Zealand - 1770 DNA GHGhigh gp2 | ecosystem: Host-associated > Mammals > Digestive system > Stomach >...
TCAAAACAGCACTTGCCTGCCAATGATAATTGACTATCTTTGCAAAACACCGGTTAACCTATATCAGGACGTTCAAGTCCTAACTCATTAACTCACAAATCCGGTAAACCTATTTCAGGACAAGACACTATTGGAGAAATAGGAAAACAAATCATTGATATTGCATCAACCCTGAATCGAAGCACCGTCGGAGCGCAGCGACTTCGCCTGTAAGGCGCACGGCCGGCCCGGGTATTTGCCGACGTAGGAGGCAAATACGGAAAGGGTTTAAGGCCGCGGGGGTGCTCGATGGGGCTGCTCCCCTCGTTAGATAGAAGTACGGGCAATGGGACAATTATCGAACCAATTATGATGATTATCTAGATTTGTATCTATTTGGTATTCAATTAGATAATTGATTAACTTAAGAAGCCGGACTCTCAGTTTTTTGAACATACAGTCTCTCTCCGTGTTTGATAATAAGCCGTGGAATTCGTATGTTTGTTCAGATATTGCAGCGGAATCAAGTGATGAAACAGTCGATTGCCATCTGTGGGCTGGATTGCGAGAAGTGCGATGCCTACATTGCCACGAAGGATAACGACCGGGTTCTTCGGGAGAAGACGGCCCGATTATGGTCCGAGTTGAATCATGCGCCCATCTTGCCGGAGCATATCAACTGCGATGGTTGCCGCATGGACGGAGCCAAAACAGTCTTCTGCAGCTCGTTTTGTGAGATTCGCAAATGCGCATTGGCCAAGGGATTCGAGACTTGCGGCGACTGCACAGAGAAGGATACTTGCTCGAAGGTGGGTGTCTTCTGGCAGAACAATCCTCAGGCGAAGAAGAATCTGGAAGTGGGCATTAATTGCAAGAAAGAGAATCGGTATCAGTATGTGACCTTACGGGATAGACCGGACCTGAAGGATGCGGCGGCAACATGGTTTCATGGCAAATGGAATGTGCCCGAAGAAGCATATCTCGAATGTATGGAGGCATATCTGAGCCACGAAACGGAATATGGCTGGTATCTCTGTCTTGACGGCTCCCGCATCATCGGTGGTATGGGTGTTATCGAGAACGACTTCCACGACAGAAAGGACTTGTCGCCCAATGTTTGTGCCGTTTATACCGAAGTTGAATACCGCTGTCAGGGTATTGCCGGTGAGTTGTTGGACATGGTTGTTGAGGATATGAGGTCGAAGGGAATCACTCCGCTCTATCTGGTGACGAACCATACCGGTTTTTACGAGCGATACGGATGGGAGTTCCTGTGCCTGGTGCAAGGTGACGGCGAGCCGGAAATGTCCAGGATGTATATTCATAAGTAAATGGGCAGAATCATGGAATATATCAGGGTTACAAAAGACAATCTGGAACAGGAGCATATCTGTTGCGCCATCTCAAACAATAAGGACGTCCAGGTATCGACCAAGAAAGCCTGGCTGGCAGACCGTTTTGACGATGGTCTGGTTTTCTTGAAGAGCGTCGAGCGAGGGAAGTGTTTCATCGAGTATATCCCTGCCGAAAATGCATGGAACCCCATCGTGGCCGACAACTATATGTACATTGACTGTCTATGGGTATCTGGCTCCTTCAAGGGACATGGTTATTCCAACGACCTCCTGGAGGAATGTATCAAGGACAGCGAGGATAAGGGAAAGGTTGGACTCTGTATCCTTTCCTCGGCCAAGAAGAGACCTTTCCTTTCAGATCCGAAATACTTGGCGTATAAGGGTTTTAAGGTTTGCGACGAGGCCGATAACGGAATCCAGCTATGGTATCTGCCGTTCTGTGCCGATGCCCTTGTCCCCAAGTTCAAGGAAAGTGCGAAACATCCCCATACAGACGAACCGGGCTATGTCTTGTATTACACCAGCCAGTGTCCCTTCAATGGCAAATACGTTCCAGTCCTTGAAGCCGTGGCGAAGGAGCATGGCGTGCCGTTCAAAGCCATCCATCTGCAAAGTAAGGAGGAGGCACAGAACGCTCCGACGCCTATTACCACCTATGCTTTTTTCTGTGACGGCGAATACGTCACGAATGAGCAGATGAACGATAAGCGCTTCCTGAAGGTGATTGGCAAATAGAATGGTATCTATGGATTTGTTGAAAACCATATTGGCGGTGGGTGCCGGCAGTTTCTTGGGCGGCGCGGGACGTTATCTGGTATCATGGGCCATGAAAGGGCTCAACAAAGGATTCCCTTGGGCCACATTGGCTGTGAATCTCGTGGGTTGCTTCCTGATCGGCCTTCTCTGGGGCGTCTTCGGTAAGAACGGTACCGAGGGCAGCAGTTGGGCCATCTTCCTGACGGTCGGCCTCTGTGGCGGATTTACGACCTTTTCAACCTTCTCAAAGGAGGCTTTGATGCTCTTGCAGGGAGGCAATTTCTGGAGTTTTGCCGGCTACGTCGGAATCAGTGTCGTGGCGGGTATTTCCCTGGTTTCCTTGGGATACTGGATTTTCCGATGACTTATGTAATCCTCATTCTGGTCGGCCTGGTCGCAGGTCTCCTCTCCGGATCGGTCGGATTCGGAGGCGGCATGGTATTGCTGCCTGTCATCACCTACTTCTATGGAGTCGAGGTTGCTGTTCCGGTGAGCACGATCGCTCAGTTGGTGAGCAATCTTTCACGGGTCGGGATGGGTTGGAAACAGATCAACTGGAAGGCTGCCGGGCAGTTCCTGCTGCTGGCAGTGCCTTTCACGGCGCTGGGCGCGTTGGGTTTCGCCAAGTTCCCGAAAGGGCCGATGACCATTGTCCTTTGTGTCTTTCTCATCGTGTTCGCCATCCTGAAACTGCGGGGAAAGATGACCCTTCCGCACAAACCGGGCACCATGATTGTCGGTGGCGGCGTGACCGGGCTCATCAATGGCCTTCTGGGCATTTCCGGGCCGCTCAGCAGTGCCGTATTCCTTTCTCTGGACCTTGCTCCGGTAAGCTATATCGCAAGCGAAGCCACTGCCGCCTCGGTGATGCACATTGTCAAAGCGATGGTCTATGGCAAACTGAACCTGATGAGCGGAAACATCCTGCTGAGCGGTCTGATGATCGGTGCCGCCATGATGCTCGGGAATTTCATCGCCATGCGCTGTATCCGTAATGTCAACCGGAAACGCTATCAGAAGATCGTCGCAGGCGTGATGATCGCCGTCAGCCTCTGGCTGATCGTCTCCAATATCCACTGATAAATCGTGATTTCATGGCAATCCAAGAAATCGAAGTCAAGGCCGTGATGACGAAGTCCAACCTGCCGGTTGCCGACTTCTCAGTCAACCCCTATGTGGGATGCACGCACGCATGTAAATATTGCTATGCCTCGTTCATGAAGCGTTTTACCAATCATCCGGAGCCTTGGGGATCTTTTGTCGATGTGAAGATGTGGCCGGAGATCAAGAACGCCAAAAAGTATGCAGGGAAGGAGGCTTTCTTTGGTTCTGTGACTGATTGTTACCAGCCCTGTGAGGCCAAGTACAAAAGAACCCGTGCACTTCTTGAACAACTCCAGGGTAGTGGCATCAGCGTAAGCATATCAACGAAGAGCGACCTTGTTCTTCGGGACCTGGACCTCATCAAGACTTTCCCGAATGCCCGCGTGAGCTGGAGCATCAATACGCTGGAAGAAGATTTCAGAAAAGAGATGGACCGGGGCGTCAGCATCGAACGACGTCTGGAGGCGATGCGACAATTCTATGATGCCGGGGTGCATACGACCTGCTTCATATCGCCCATTTTCCCGGGCATCACGGATGTGGAAGAGATTATTCTGCGAGCCAAGGACTATTGCAACCTTGTCTGGCTTGAAAACCTCAATCTGCGAGGAGATTACAAGGGACGCATCCTGGACTGGATTCACCTGAACCATCCCGAACTGGATGGCCTGTACCGCGACATCTACACCCGAAAAGACCGCACTTTCTGGAGCGATCTGGATGCCCGGATGCGCAGCTTCTGCGCTGAGGAAGGCCTGCCTTATGTCCGTAATGATGACAGCCGGCGTGCCAAACACGGGGAACCGCCCGTGGTGGTCAACTACTTCTTCCACGAAGAAATTATTCCCTCCGCGCGAAAAGAGCAGTTACGGCAGACAAGGACTTGTTGCTGATTGATTCTGCAAATTCGATTTATCGGCATAACACAAACCCCGACAGTCTTGGATGATTGCCGGGGTTTTGCTTCGGAATTCTCACAGAAATCGACTTTTCTCAGAAATCTAAATATCTGAAAATCAATTAGTTAAATAGCCTTGTACGGGTGGGGGGACTCGAACCCCCACGGCTTGCGCCACCAGATCCTAAGTCTGGGTTGTCTACCAATTCCAACACACCCGCATGGAAAGGAATGCAAAGGTAATCAATTTTTCGCGAACTCCACGCAGGCCCATTCTTCGCGGAGGGTCTGGCCGATGAAGGTGAGGCCGAGGGAGGCGGCGCGGTCCTGCAAGGCGGGAATGTCGGCCTCGTAGAAGCCGGACATCAGCAGCCGGCCGCCGTGCCGCAAGGAACGCACGTAGGTAGGCATGTCCTCCAGGAGGATGTTCCGGTGGATGTTCGCCAAGATGACGTCATAGGAGCCCATCTGGAGGAGGGAGGCATCTCCGCAGGCGGTTTCCACGCGGCGGGAGACGCGGTTCCAGCGGGCATTGCCCCAGGCGGAGCGGGCGGCGACCGCGTCGATGTCGACCGCGAAAACCTTCTGCGCGCCCATCTTGGCGGCGAGGATACCCAGGATGGCGGTGCCGCAGCCCATGTCCAGGACCACGTGCCCCTTGATGGCGTCCTCGATCCCCAGCATCCGCTGCATCATCATGTAGGTCGTGTTGTGCGAGCCGGTGCCGAAGGCCATTTCCGGGTCGATCCAGATGTTGAACCGCGTGCGGGGGACGTTCTCGTTGAAGGAGGCCTTGATGGTGACCTTCCCGTCCACGACGATGGGCTCGAAACGGCTCTCCCATTCCTTGTTCCAGTTCTGGCCCTGGATGGGGACGGCGTCGAAGCCGGCCACGTCGGGATAGCCGCTCAGGACGACCTTCAGGTCGCCCGGGCGGTATTCCGACAGGGGAATGTAAGCCTTCAACAGCGGTTCCTCGGTCACGAAGGAGTCGTACGGCAGTTCGGCGAGCTCCGCCATCAGCATCTCGGCCGTCTCTTCGGAGAACGGCTCCAGGCGGACGGACACCTCGATATACTCGAAACTATTCATCTTCTTCTTTCTTTGCGACCGGTTTTTCTGGCGTGTCTGCCTCGGCCACCATCTTCAGCACTTCCTCCTTCAACGTTTCCTTGTCCATTTCCGTGGAAGCCTGTTCGAAGCGTCGGGTCATCAGGGCGACGGAATCCTGGACCGCGGCAGGGGCCGCCAGGGTGTCGGCATCGGGGGTATAGCCCGTCTGCGTCATCCGGTCCTGGATGTAGTGCTGCTCCTTGTTTTCGGCAATGACCTGATCTACGCCCAGTTCGAAGACGTTATGGATGGAAGCCAGCAGGCTGTTCTGCACGGTATCCAGCTGCCGGCTGAAGTCGGGCACGGGGATGCGCCGGTATTTCGCCCGGCCCACCCCGTACTTGATATGGTCGAAGTCGTCACCCCAGATATTGATGCCGAACTTGACCAGCAGCGGCGACTTGATGGCCGACAGGTGGTAATTGAACGACTCGTCCAGGTGCTGCAGCCCGCTCAAGGCGAGGGTGTACCGGTCGATGCCCATCACGAAGGGGAAGAACTCCATCACGTTGTCCCGGACCATGCCTGTCACACCCATCTCGTTCACATAGGCGCCATTCTTGTTCCGGAACACCAGCATCCTGGCGATCCGCTTGAACTCGGGGGTGTCGCCGTCGATGGACAGGTCCTTGCCGGAAATCCGGAGGATTCCGTCGATGGATGGGAGCACGAGCTTCATGGCCGTGTCCATTTCCGCCGTGGCGGCGAGCTCGCAGTTCAAGTCGCCCGCGAAGGAGCGCAGCATCGGCACCAGCGTATCGATCGCCGGGAACAGGGTGATGACTTTCTCCGCGGTGACGTCCACCAGGTTGAGGTCGAAACCGGTCTTGATGTCCCGCTTGCTGCGGGTGGCGTAGAAGCCCTCGAAATGGATTTCGCCCATGTTCGTGGCGGCGAGGGCATTGGTGATCTGGAGGGTGCGCTGCTTCATCTCCAGGTCGGCGGCGGCCCAGGAAACCTCCAGGCTGTCATACCGGATGTCGCTGGCTTCCACGCTGACCCGCGCATTCAGGTTGCCGGGGACGACGAGGAGGCGGGATGACGCGCTGTCCGGGAGTTCGACCCGCTCGATGGCCCGTTCGAGGGCCTCGTCGCTGGCACGTTCCATCGACGGTTCGGGGTCATACGCCGCATAATAGGCGTAGGCCCGCATGAGCTCGTTGGCGTCCAGATGGTCGGAAGAGACCGTGGCGTCCAGTTCCATCGTGCCTCGCATCAGCAGGGAGCGGCGCAGATTCGAGAGCGTACCCTGGGCGGAAAGGTTGGATTCCCCGGCTTCGACGGTGATGTTCTTCAGGTCCACCTGGTCGTTGGTGACCGCCCCGCGCAGGTCCAGCACCTGTGTCTGGAGCGGGAACGCGGGCACGAGCAGGCGCGCCTGCTCCATCGATACGTTTCCGGAGAAGTCCCAGTTGCGGTAATACTGCCGGACGGCGTCGGAAAGGTTCACGTGGATGTCCCGGTTCCGGAAATCGGACTGCATCCAGGCGGGGAAGGTGCGCCGGGGATGGCTCTGGCGGTATTTCGCCATCAGGGAATCCCGCGGGACGCCCGGCCAGACCCGTTGCAGGGAATCCAGCAGGCGGTTCAGACGTCTGGTCGTGCTTTCCGCCAACTGGTGCTTGTTCGCCGTGATGTCGAACTTGAAGTTCCGCAGCAGGGCGCTGTTGGCGCCGGTGCGGACCCGTACGCCTGTGCTCTGGCTCGTGAGGTTCAGCTTCGGGGACCGGAAGTCCTTGGTGGAAGGCGTGACGCGGAAGGTCTCCATGTTGTCGCGGAGGCCGATGGCCGTGCCTTCCTCGTCCCGCATTGACAGGTTCGCGGCCTTGAGAACGCCCATCAGTGGGGTCAGCTCCTTGCCGCCGCGGAGGATGGCCGCGGAGTTCTGCGCCTGGATGTCGATGTCCTTGCCACGGACGTAGGTTCCGCCCTTGTAGGTGGCGTCCAGGGTGTCCAGGACGGCGTTCAAGGCCAGGACGCGGGCGCCCCGGCGCATGTTGTCGTCAATGCGGTTGCCCTTCGTCTCCAGCGTGAGGTCCGCTTTCCGGATCCAGGCCTTGAGTTTGTCTTTCGAGTCGTCCACGGACAGGTCGCGGATGACCGCATTCCCCTTGATATCGGCGTTGCCGATCTTGGCGAGGTTCAGCTGCGAAAGGCGCGCCTGCCCGTTCAGGGAGGCGGTGATGGAACCGGTCCCGGTGATGCCCCGCTCGGCCGTGAAGGCCTTCGTGAGGGAGTCCACCCGGGCGCGGATCTTCCCGTTGATGGCAAAGAAGGGATCCTCGCCGGTCACGTCGGCCGCCGTGCCCTTCAAGTCGATGCGGGCGCCCACGATGTCCAGGAGTACGCGGTTCAGGTCCAGGTCCAGTTTCAATTCCTCGTCGGTGTTGGCATCGACATCCAGCGATAACTGGCCCCGGCGGCCGAATCCCTCGTAATCGACGAAGGCATCCGGAATCTGCAGGCGGGCGTTGATGCGGGGGAGCCGGCCCTTCGCCAGGATGCCGTCACAATGGGCGTCCAGGTCCAGCACCGCGTCGGTCTTCACTTTCCCCAGGGCGGGGAAGTTGACCTTGTATTCCATCAGGAGGTCTCCCAGGCGGCATTTTTCGATGGTGGCATCGGCCCGGATCTCCGTGCTGTCGGGGTGGAAGACCGCCTTGCCGCCACCCTTCAGGCCGATGGTGGCGACTTTCAGCGCGAGACGGTCGACCTGGGTCTCCAGGGCGCCGTCCGGCCGCTCCGGGAAGGACGCGTCGGCCTCCAGGTGCACCGGAATCCGCATCCGGCCGGAGGAGCGCAGGGAAAGGAAGGCCTTGGCGTCCGCCGCGAGCGAAACGCGGCGGTCCTTACCTTCCGCTTCCAGGCGGTCGAGGCCCAGCGCGACCGTGTCCTTGGGCAGGCGGCCATTCACGAACAGGCTGTCCGCCACGAGCCGCATCCGGATGTCCGGGATGTTGTGCGTGTCTACTTTCCCGTCCATTTTCAACTCCTTCATCCGGATCATGCCCAGGAGGGTATCCTGCTGGTTCGTGTACACGATGTAGGGCCGGCCGGTCAGGTGGACCTTGTGCAGGCGGATGGGAGGCAGGGGTGCGGAGGCGGAGGTGTCATTCGGGTCGCTCAGCCGGAGGATGCCCCAGTTCGCGGCCGTACTGTCGTACTGGTGGGCAAAGATACGCGGCCGGTCCAGCTCCACCCGGCGGATGTCATAGCTGGTCTTCTTGAGGTAGTTGACGAGATTGAGAGACGCTTCCAGTTTGTGAAAAGAGGCCAGCGTGTCCATCACCGGCGCCCGGCCTGCCTGCAGGAGCGGGAACCGTCCCTTTTCGACCAGGGAGGAATCATACCAGGCGTACCGTTCGTGCGGATACACGATCGCGCAGTTGTCCAGCGTGAAATTCAGGAAGGGAAAATCCTTGATGACGGAAGCGCGGACCCGCGAGAAGCGGAGTTCGCCGCCTTCCACATACTGCTCCGCGAACCGGTTCACGAGGGGGGTGAGCACCTTGGGCCGGAGGATCACCTGCAGGGCCACCAGCAGGAGCAGCACCAGGCCCAGGAGGGCCAGCACGATATTCCGGAGGATGCGGAGCGCTTTCATGCTAACAAAGATAGTGAAAAAAGCTTCACTATCTTCGCCCGGAGGCCCCCGCTAAGCGAGAATATGGTGGGAAACGCTGCCGAGCAGTCCCAGCCGGCCGGCCCGGTCCAGGAAGAACTGCTCGAATTCCGCGCCGTAGATGTTCCGGGACAGGTGCAGGAACAGCTTTCCGCCGAAACCCGTGCAGGACACGGCGCCGCTGTTGCCGCGCTGCCGGCCCAGGATGAAGTCGAACTCGGTCAGGTACGGACGCATCTCGTCCGGCACCTGGACCTGGCCCAGGTTGGACAGCGTCTGGGAGCAGTATTTGTCTCCGTGGAGTCTGTTGATGATGTCGATGATGGGCTTCTTCACCACGAGCGGCAGGCAGCGGACGGCGAAGTTTTCCTCCAGTTCCACGTTGGCGGCGATCTTCGGTTCCAGGTTTTCCGGGCGCAGCATCGCCTCCTTCTGCATCTTCACGAGCCGGACCAGTTGTTCCAGCGGCAGATAACCGCTCTGGATGTCCATTCCCAGGTGCATGTACGAGGAAAAATTCCGCACCGTGCGGCTTCCATAGCGCGGTCGCAGGTTCACCGGGACGCTGACTTTCAGGACGCTGCGCTTTTTCGGGTCGTCGTCGGCCCTGTACAGCTTCTGGAGGGCGTCCAGCATGAGTCCGGTGAGGAGGTCGGTCACGCTGCAGTCCATCCGGCGGCACACTGCCTTCACCCGGTCCATCGGCATCACCACACGGATGTCGCGGAGACCCGATTTGGAAAGCCGGCGGCCCTTGATATGGTAGGCGGGAACGTTCTTTTCAAGTTCTCCCTTGCGGCCGGAGAAGACGGTCTTGAAACTGTCTTCCACCTCCGCGGCGTCGGGCGCCTCGGCAGGATTCAACACCAGACCGGAATAGGAGATGGACAGGTCGTGTTTCAACCGCAGGTATTCGCCGGCGAGGGTGAGCAGGAAGGTCTCGGAACCGGTCCCGTCGGCCAGGGCATGGAAGACGTCCAGGATGATGCGGCAGCCCTCGGCGCTCACCTTGTACAGGAAACCCCCGTTGTCGCTGAAATGGAAGCGGCTGAGCGGCGCGGCGGGCGCGACCTCGGGATCCTTGTCCATCCGGCGGAGGTGCCACCAGAACGTGCCCGCAAGGAGCCCGCACCGGAAGGTGGGGATCCGTTCGGACACTGTCACCAGCGCCTGCTGGAGGACGAGAGGATCCACGGTTTCGGTGAGTGTGACGCTCATCCGGTACAGGGAGGCATAGTGTCTGCTCAGCGAGGCAGGGTAAATGTTCGCCGCATTGTCAATCCGCATCCGGGCGGGAATGGAAAGGGTGAAAGTCCGGTCCATCGTTCTCGTAAATGGTTCTGCGACAAAAGTACCGCCCCCGGAAGAGGGCGGCAAATAAAGGTGGTGAAAGCCGGGAAAATGTGATGAAATCCCCGTATGTGGGGCGAATTAGCGCCCTCTCCGGAGCCGGCCGATGGCGTGCTCCAGGCTTTCGGAAGGCTCGATGATGTTGTAATCCTTCCAGAAATCGGGATCCTGGAATTCAGCGGCCTTCTCGATGAGGTAGTCCACGGAGCGGAACGCCTCGGCGCGCGAGATGGGAACGGCAGGCTCGCGGAGGTCGGTGACTACGAGTTCGTTGACCACGGCATAGGCGGTGGCGAACAACCGCTTTTTCCAGTCGCAGTTGAACCGCATCGTGGACCGGAAATACTCCAGCCGGCTCTGGCCGTCCTTGAGCCGGTAGCTGATGACGACGGAGAGTTCCTTCGGGGTCACGCGGAGCGACAGCGGTTTCTTGATGATCATCTGCCGGGTGGCCTTGTCCACGTCGGACATGTCCATGGACATCTCGATGCGGGTGAAGGAGAGGAGTTCCCGGTCGATGTACAGGGTGCCGTGGAAGAGCGCCCAATCCACCGGGCGGGAGCCGGGATGGAAGTGGATGACGAACTGGAGGCGGTCGCCGATATAGGTGGGCATGCCCATCTCGAATTCATACAGGGTCAGCTCCTCCTCGTCGAAGAGGATATCGGGATTCTTCACCACGTCGAAGGTGAGCGCCTGCGTGGGGCCGCCCTGCATCTTCACGCTCAGGGTATCGGTGCGGCGCTGGCTCAGCAGGATGCGGCTCTTCTCCAGGGCGGCGCGGTCCCGGTAAATGTTGCCTTCATAGCCGGTCTTGTACAGCCGGGCGACGGCTTCGGAGACGAAGATGTAGCGGTTCCGCTTGCGGACGGTCTCGCGGTAGAAGCATTCCATCAGCTCGGGGTTCTTGCTGTAGTTGTCCGGGATCCGCCGGATGGCCTCTCCGAGGATCTCCCGCGGGTCGCCCGTGATGATGGACGCTTCGGTCAGCGGCATGGATTCCGGCGTGAGGCGTACGCGGAGCGGGGCTCCGACGGCCTTCTGCCGGAGGGTCCGGTAGCCGAGGTACGAGAAGACGACTTCCGATACGGGCTGGTCCGATTTGATGGTGAAATCACCGTCCGCGTTGGTGACGGTGGCGTAATGGCGGCCGGGCACGGAGACATGCACGGACTCCATGGGGCGTCCGCTGACCGCGTCCACGACGTTCCCCTGCACCGAATAGCCCAGCCGGACGGTGTCCACCTGGCCGTACAGGGCCGCGGAACAGCAGACAAAGACAATCAATATCAGGAACTTACGCATAAGAAAAAGCATTTCTTGCACAAATATAGATATTCTAGGGAGAAAAACAATTTTTTCTGGCCTCCTCCTCCCTTTTTCCAAGGAGATTTCCTATATTTGTAACAAGATAGTTACGTGAGGCCTATGGACACTCCCTTCCCGTATGACAAATTCGTGACCGGTAAGAATTTCATCGGCCGGAAAGCCGAATGTACGGTCCTTTCGAACCTGATCGCCCAACATGAGCACGTGGTTCTCTACGAGCCGCCCAAATCCGGGAAAACTTCCCTCGTCCAGCAGGCGATGTACTCGATGCGGTACGGCCAGCGGGCCTTCACGGTGGGCCAGTTCTCCGTCCTGAACATCCGCACCGTGGACGAGTTCCTCTCCCGCTACGGCTCCACTGTCATCCGGATGGTGGCGTCGGCTCCGACGGAATACGCCCTTATCGTCCAGGACTATCTGGGCGGCACCCACTTTGTCTTCGACCCGGAAGCCTTCGCGGACACCGACCTGATCCTCTCCCGCAACTGGGACCTGGACGAGGAGGATGTGAAGGCCGTCCTGCGGCTGCCGTTCCGCCTGGCCGCGGACCGGGGCAATCCGCTGCTCCTGGTCATCGACGAGTTCCAGAACGTGCTTGAGACCGAGGATGGGGACCGGATCCTCCGCCCTTTGGACGCCATCATCAAGGAAGCGGCCGAGCAGGGCCTCAAGGGCTTCTCCTTCATCTTCTGCGGATCCATGGTGAATGCCATGAAACAGATCTTCGAGACCAGCCGCCTGTTCCACCGCCACGTCACCCGGGTGCGGCTCTCCTCCGTGGACGAGCGCGAAATCGCGGACCATGTGGTGCGCGGTTTCCTGTCCAGCGGCAAGGTCCTGGACAAGGAACTCCTCATCGGCGCCTGCCGGCTGTTCAAGAACAACCTCTGGTACATCAATCACTTCGCATCCATCTGCGACTCCATGTCCAAGGGCTACATCATGGAACCGGTGCTGGTCGACGCCCTCGGCAGCCTCCTTTCGGTCCATGAACCCCGCTTCCGGGCGATGGTCTGCGGCCTTACCACGCACCAGGTGAACCTCCTCCGGGCCACGGCCGAAGGCAACGTCCGCTTCAGCGCTTCGGAAGTCATCCGCAAGTACGGTCTCAACTCTTCGGCGAATGTCAAGCGCGTGAAGGACGCCCTGATGAAGAAGGAAATCCTGGTCTTCGACGACGAGGACCAGCCGGAGTTCCTGGACCCGCTGTTCGAATACTGGATCAAGAAGTATTACTTTGAACTTCCCGAATGATGAAAAAGAAGATTGTCGTCCTGACCGGCGCCGGCGTCAGCGCCGAGAGCGGATTCGCCACCTTCCGCGATACCGGCGGCCTGTGGGAACAGTATGACGTGCAGGATGTCGCCTCCATCGAGGGGTGGTACCGGAACCGGAAGCTGGTGCTGGACTTCTACAACCAGCGCCGGGAGCAGTTGAAGGATGCGAAGCCCAATGCGGCCCACATCGCCATTGCCGGCCTGGAAAAGGACTATGACGTGGATGTCGTCACCCAGAACGTGGACAATCTCCACGAGCGCGCCGGCTCCACGCGGGTGCTCCACCTGCACGGGGAACTGACCAAGGTCCGCCCCGAGAACGGCCATTACGACCGTGACTACCGGACGGACCAGGTCATCGACATCGGCTATGACAAGGTCGTCCTGGGGGACACCGCGCCCAACGGATCGCAGCTGCGCCCGCACATCGTCTTCTTCGGCGAAGCGGTTCCTAATATCGAGAAGGCCATCGACCTGGTGTCCCGGGCGGACATCCTCCTGATCGTGGGCACCTCCCTGCAGGTGTATCCCGCCGCCGGCCTGTACCGCTACGCGCGGCCGGACATCCCCATCTACATCATCGACCCCAAGGACGTCCCCGTCCACGACCCCCGCATCACCCTCATCCGCGACGTCGCCACGAAGGGAATGGAAAAATTCATCGGGATGCTTGCAGATTAGCAAATTATTGCTACCTTTGCAGTCCCAATGAAAAAAGGAGGTGTAAAAGCATGATCATTGTCCCGATTAAGGAAGGAGAAAACATCGAGAGAGCCCTTAAGAAATTCAAGCGCAAATTCGAAAAGACCGGTACCGTTCGCGAGCTCCGCGCCCGCAAGAACTTCGAGAAGCCTTCCGTGAAGAATCGCATTGCTCATCAGAAGGCCGTGTACGTCCAGCAGCTCCGGCTCAAGGAAGAGCAGTAAGCCTTCTATTACACCCAACTACATAACGAGACCGCCCTTTAAAAGGACGGTCTCGTTTCGTTTTATGTCCCGCAAAGGCTAGTAGTGTACGATCGTCACGACCACCTTGCCGGCCTCCTTGCCGCGGACGACTTTCATCCGGAGTTCGCCGGTGACGGTGGTGCCGTGGCCGAGTTCGGTCAGTTTCGCCTCGATGCCGGGCTCGCCCTCGCCGATGAGGTCCTTTTCCGTCAGGTCGCCGTCCCAGAGGACGGGACCGAAGGTGTGGTTGATCACCCAGTGGCCCGGGTCGATGCCCTCGAACACGTATTCATCGACGCCTTCCTTGAGCATCACGCGTTTGGACATCGCGTTGCCGCCGTAGCCGAAATTGCCGTTGCCGCGCTTGTTGATCTCCACCTCGGCGCCCATGCCGTTCACGGCCTCGGTCTTCTCGCGGCAGTAATCCAGGCCGCAGTCGAAGGATTCCACCTCGAAGAAATACTCGGGATCCACGTTGAGGCTGTGCATCTTGAAGAAGTTGGTATCGTAGACGATGTAGCTGTTGTACAGTTTCTTCTTCTCGATGCCGTAGCGGATGATGTAGCCGTCCGCACCCGGGACCGGATCCCACAGGAGGGTGGCCTCACGCCGGTCTTCGGGGTTCCGGACCACCTTGACGTCCTTCACCACTGTGGACTTGCCCACATCCGGGTTGCCGAACACGCGGAGGTCCTTCATGCAGAACTTGGCGCCGTCATAGGTGCCCAGGTTCGTGACCTTGACATAGCGGGCGTTCATCGGTTTCGGAAGCTCGATATAGACGTGACGGAACTCCTGCTTGTTGTCGGGTTTGTCCGCGACCTTGGTCCAGTGGACCTTGTCGGCCGAGACTTCCACGGTATAGCACTGGTAGTGCTCCGGCGGGGCCTGGGGAGCGCCGAAACCGCGTCCCTGGGGCGCCGCGCCGCCGATGTGGTCGAAATTGACCTGGATGGCGCGGATGTCCGCCACCTTCCCGAGGTCCACGCAGAAAAACTCGCCCGGATCGCCGGTCTCGGCGGCCCAGCAGGTCATGAAGTCCTCGTCCACGCCCTTGGCGGGGACATAGTTCTCGAAGGTCGAAGAGACTTCCACCTTCTTCTTGTTGGACAGGAGTTTCCAGCCGGTCCAGTTGTCGCCCACGGGACCCTTCCGGGAACCCGGCCAGTACTGGGGCCAGTCGCCGAGGGCGGTCTCGGAATGCATCACGCCTTCCTTGTCCACGGCCGTCGGATAGATGGCGAGCTCAGAGCCGCGTCCGCCGCCATAGTTGCCCGGGATCATGCAGATGGTCCAGAGCTGGCCGTTCTTGTCATGGAAGGTGCTGCCGTGACCGGCGCCCACCGCGAAGCCCGTCGTCTTGAAAGTCAGGGGATTGTGCTCCGAATAGGTGAACGGACCGGTAGGGGAGTCGCTCACGTACACGCCGTGTGAGTAGGAGAGGAACTCCAGGCCGATGGCGGCGTACTGGAGGTAGTACTTCCCGTTGTGCTTGGTCATCCAGGGACCCTCGATCCAGGGATACTCCTCCTCGAAGTAGTCGCGCCGGCCGTTGAAGATGGAATAGATCACATCTTCGTTCCGGCGGCTCTCGAATCCGTGCCTGCGGTGGTCCCCGAAGAACAGGACCTTGGGTCCGTCAATCTCCTTGAACGTGGTCTTGTCCAGTTCCACGACCTTGAACGGCATGATCTGGGACCAGCCATAGTAGAGGTACAGGTGTCCGTTGTCATAGAACATGTTCGCGTCGCCGTAGCGGTCGCTGTCCAGGGTGCCGACCTGGACCCATTCGCCCTTGCGCGGGTCCACGGCCTTGAACACCCGCTTGTTGTTCATCGAGCAGCCGTACAGGGTGCCGTCCATTTCCACCACGGAAACCACGCCGCCAGGATAGTTCGGAGCGTCCACATACGTCCAGTTCTTGAAATCAGGGGAGTACCAGTAGCCCTTGCGGTGGGAGACGAACAGGAAGTAGTCGTCTTCGAAAATCAGGACGACGGGTTCGCCGCCCCGGTAGGCCCTTTCCTGGCCGATGATGATGTCCAGCGGGTTGCAGAAGGTCTCTTTGGGTTGAGCTGCTGCGCTGAGCGCCAGCAGGAACGCTGCCGTTGCGGCAAAAAGGAGATGCGTGGTTTTCATAAAGCAGGGACTTTTTGTGATTCCGACCATAAATATCGGCAGAAAAAACGAAAATCCCTATAGCTTTGGCAGAAAATCAGTTACTTTTTCCAGTAAGCCTCAATTTCTTCCAAGGTCTTGCCGGTGGTCTCCGGAATGTACTTCCACATGATGTACAGGTACGGAAGGCAGCAGAAGGCGAAGAGGAAGAACGTGCCGGCGGGGGTGAGGTTCTCCAACATCCAGGGCGTCAGCTGGCCGATGAGATAGGTGCCCACCCACAGGGCGAGGCCGGCGATGGACATCGCCAGGCCGCGGACGCGGTTCGGGTACATCTCGGACAGGAGGACGAACACCACGGCGCTGATGGAGATGGCCGTGCAGAAGACGTAGAGCAGGAAGAAGGTCAGCAGGAACCACGTGGGCAGCGTGCCCACGGCGAACCAGGTACCGATGCACAGGAGGCAGACGATCATCCCGCCGACACCCCACCACACCAGCTGCTTGCGCCCGACCTTGTCGATGATCAGGAGGGCGATGACCGTGGTAAGCATGTTCACCACGCCCACGAGGACGGTCGAGAACATGGACCCTTCCCCGCTCAAGCCGGCGTCCTGGAAGATCTTGGGCCCATAGTACAGGACGGCGTTCACGCCCATGAACTGGCCCAGGATGGCGATGGCGCTGCCCACGAGCACGGCTTTCAGGATGCCGGGCTCGCGCAAGGCTTTCCACTCCTCGCTCTTGTCCTGCCGCTGGCCGCGGATGGCGAGCCAGCGCGGACTCTCCGGGATGAAGAAGATGAGCACAAGGAACAGCAGGTCCGGAATGGCCTCGCAGCCGAACATTCCCCGCCAGTATTCCTGGTTGAACATCCGGGTGCCGAGCTCCGTTCCCGTGGCATCCGTCGCCGCCCCGCGCAGGATGAGGTAGTTCATCAGGTAGGCCAGCAGGAAACCGATGGTGATGAAGAGCTGGTACAGGGACACGAGCGTTCCCCGCTTCTCGGCGGGAGCCACCTCGGAAATGTAGATGGGGGAGACGATGGACACGACGCCGATGCCGAAGCCGCCGATCATCCGGTACACCACGAGCTGGGAGAAGTTCCCGCACACGGCGCAGCCGATGGCCGAGACGGAGAACATCAAGGCCGCGATGAGCATCGTCTTCTTGCGTCCGAGGAAGTCGCTGAGCATGCCGGCGACCATCACGCCGATGATCGATCCGATGAGGGCGCAGCCCACGAACCAGCCTTCCAGGCCCGTGGACAGGCCGAACTGGGCCTTGACGATCTCCGTCGTGCCGGAAATCACGGCCGTATCATAGCCGAACAGGATACCGCCGATCGCCGCCACGAAGGACAGGAAGACGATGTATCCCAGGCTCCTTTCCTGGTTTTTCATAGTCCGAAGTATTCTTTATATCTGTCGTACAGGTGACCGGCCTGGAGATAGGCGGACTGGGGGCTCATGAAGTGGGAGAACTCGAAGGTGATGGCCTTGTCATAGCCGCAGCGCTTCGCCGCCTCCAGCTTGAGGCGGAGCTTGTCGAATTTCAGCGGGAAGAAATGGATGGGCATGTCCCGGTCGAAGGTCTCGGCGTTGGTCCAGCACTGCATCCCGTAGCGGTCCGCGAGCTTCTTGTTCACGCTGAAGAAGGCGTCCAGCTCGTCATAGTCGATATGCCCGTCCTGGAAGGCGCAGGCGTCGACATACTCGTGGATGCCGTCGAAGATCTCGTTCCATTCCTTTTCGTGCTGGGCAACGGAAACGGCCTCGTCGTTGGTCATCTTTCCGGTGCCCATGACGGCTTTCTTGCCGTCGATCCAAGGGGAAATGAAGGTGGGGAGGCCGCCGGAAACCTCCTTGCACTGGCGTCCCATCGTCCGGAAGGATTCGATGGCGCCCTTCGTGGCGCGGGAGATCTCACCGGAGATGTACCAGCCGCCGAAGCTCTTGTACTTGCTTCCATAGCGCTCCCACACCTCGTCGATGACGAACTTGTTGGATTCCACCTCGTAGGACATGTCGCCCGTGTCCCAGTACTTGCCGGAGTCGTACAGGCCCAGCATGAACTTCATCCCGTGCTTCTCCGCTAGGCGGCAGAACATGTCGATGAGGTCCACCGAAGGCATGTAGCAGCCCTTCTTGAGCAGGTAGGGGGAGGGATAGGTGATGAACTTCCGGTAGCCGCAGCGGATGTCGATGACCGTGTCGATGCCGATGGCCTTCATATACCGGAAATCGCGGTCCCACTCCCGCTCACCCCAGTTCTGGTGGGGGATGTCATGGGAGATCTCGTCCAGGAACGTGCCGGTGATGGGCAGGCCCGCCCCCTTGGGCACGATCAGCTTGCTTTCGACGGACGGGTCCGGGTCGATGCCGTACTTGTCGCCCTGGGGCTCGTTTTTGCAGGCCGTCGCCAGCAGCGGCGCCGCGGCGGCCGCCAGGGCGCCCTTCTTCAGAAATTCTCTTCGGTTTTCCATATCTATCGGTTTAAGAGTCTGTGTTTGGCGAGGAGGCTGGCGCCTACGGCTCCGGCCTTGTTCCCGAGGCGGGACACCTTGATGACGGTGTCGTTGCTCACCAGGTTGAGGGACAGTCGGCTGACGGCGCTCCGAAGCGGCGGCATCAGGTACTGCTCCGTCACGCAGAGGCGTCCGCCGATGACCACCACGTTCGGATTGAACAGGTTGATGAGGCCCGCAACGGCGCGCCCCAGCGTGCTTCCCACCTCTTCAACGCATTCGATGGCAGTTACGTCCTCCTTGGCCACGGCATCCAGGATGTCGTTCAAGGTGATTTCCCGTCCGCTGGCATACGTGGAAGACAGGATGGACGGCTGGCCTTTCGCGAGCTGCTCCCCGATGAGCCGGTGCAGGGCCAAGCCCGACGCTCCGGTCTCCAGGCAGCCTACCTTGCCGCAGCGGCAGATCTGGTGGTTGTCCAGCATGGGGAAGTGCCCGATTTCGCCGGAGAATCCGGATTTTCCGCTGAAAAGCTTCCCGTCCAGGACCATGCCCATGCCCAGTCCCCAACCCACGTTTAGGAAGAGGACCGTGCGGGCGTCGCCGGCGATGCCGCTCATATACTCGCCGAAGGCCATGCCCCGAGAGTCGTTCTCGATGAAGACCGGCCAGCCGAAACCCTCCTCCAGGAGGTCTCGGATGGGCTTTTCCTCGCTGATGTAATAACTATAGCTGTAACCGGTCCGGTGATTGACGCGGCCGGTGAGATTCACGCCCACGGCGCGGACCTGCTCCGGGTCCAGGTGATATTTCCGCAGTTGTTTCTTCACGCAGGCGCACAGGCCCAGGACCGACTCTTCCGTACCGGTCAGGATGAATGCGATCCCGTCCTGGAACTGGATCATCCGGCCGGTGAAATCCGTGACGGCCAGCGCAATCTCCTTCTGGCCTACCTCGACGCCCACGAAGAAGCCGGCGCCGGGATTGAGCCCGTACAGGCTCGGGCGGCGCCCGGTGGCCGATTCCTGTTTTCCCCAGGCGGAAAGGATACCTGCCTGTTCCATTTCGCCGACAATGCGGGTCATCTTGGGAATGCTGGTTCCCAGTTCACGGGCGAGGTCCGCCAGGCTGAAGGTGTCCCCCTTTTCGCAGAGGGACAGGATGTATTTCTTCTCCGCTGCGTAGCGGCTTTTCAGAAGACAGTCCAGAAAAGCTTCCATGGTCGTTGGCAATCAAGGCAAAGATAAGTATATTCCGTTGTTTCTCCAAGCGTTATATTTCTATTCCGTTAAAATCTTCTTATTTGTTTTTAATAAATCGTTAAAAACATTTGATTATTAATATCTATTCTTTAAATTTGTAGCAGCCCTAAGGGGTATTATGCCTATAAACGATCGCCATATGAAAGCAAGTGACTTTGGAACCCTGGCGGAACGCTATCGGAAAGAATTGTACGACAGCGTGTTGCCTTTCTGGCTGGACAAATCCCAGGACCGGGAGTTCGGCGGGTATTTCACCTGCCTGAACCGGGACGGGTCCGTTTTCGACACCGACAAGTTCGTCTGGCTGCAGGGCCGCGAGGTCTGGCTGTTTGCCATGCTGTACAACCAGGTGGAGAAGAATCCGGCGTGGCTGGCCTGCGCGGAGCAGGGCGCCCGCTTCCTGGAAAAGTATGGGCATGACGGGAACTACGACTTCTATTTTTCGCTCACGCGTGAGGGAAAGCCCATCATCGCCCCCTACAACATCTTCTCCAACACCTTCGCCTGCATGGCCTTCGCCCAGCTCGCCGTCGCTACTGGAAATGAGCACTATGCCGATGTCGCCCGAAAGATCTTCCAACGTATCCTGGACCGTCGTTCGAACCCGAAGGGCAAGTGGCTGAAGGCCGTCCCCGGCACCCGTCCCATGAAGGATTTCGCCCTCCCGATGATCATCTGCAACATGGCGCTGGAGATCGAGCCCATCATCGAGGACAAGTCCCTGCTGGACAAGACCATCGACGAAGCCCTGCATGAGGTGTTCGACGTCTTCTACCAGCCGGACCTGGGCGTGATGGTGGAGAACCTGGCCCCGGACGGAAGCCTCGTCGACTGCTTCGAAGGCCGCCGTATCAACCCCGGCCACGACCTGGAGGCGCTCTGGTTCATGATGAACCTGGGACTCCGACTCCATCGGCAGGACATCATCGACAAGAGCATGGAAATCGCTCTCCGCGTCATCGACTACGGCTGGGACAAGGAGTATGGCGGTATCTTCTATTTCATGGACCGCAAGGGGTATCCCACCCAGGAGCTGGAGTGGGACCAGAAACTCTGGTGGGTGCACCTGGAGAGCGCCATCGCGATGATCAAAGGCTACCAGCTCACCGGCAATGAAAAGGCTCTCGAGTGGTTCCTGAAGCTGGACGACTACCTGTGGAAGAACTTCCACGACCCCGAATACCCGGAATGGTTCGGCTATCTGAACCGTCGCGGCGAGGTGCTCCTGCCGCTGAAGGGCGGCAAGTGGAAGGGCTGCTTCCATGTTCCCAGAGGCCTGTACCAGATCGGAACGATCCTGCAGGACATCGCTGATCGAAAGAATAACGCCTAATACTTGAATCGAATGAGATCCCTATCCCGTTTGCTGATCCTCCTCCTGGCCGCGCTCGTGCTCGGACAGGGGATGGTCTATGCACAGAAGACCGCGCGGGGAACGGTGAAGGACGCCGACGGAAAGCCCCTGGCCGGGGTGACGGTGCTCATCCAGGGCACGTCCACCGGCACGATGACGGGCGCCGACGGCTCCTGGTCCCTGTCCGTCCCCGACGGCGCCGTCCTGGAGTTCTCCTGCCTGGGCATGACCACCCAGACGCGTCCTTTCCAGGGCCAGTCCCGCCTGGACGTCACGATGTCGGAAGACACCCTCTATCTGGAGGATGTCGTCGTCGTGGGCTATGGCACTGCCAAGAAGGAGACCCTGACGGCGGCCGTGTCCGCCATTAAGGGCGACGAACTCCTGAAGGCGCCTTCCACGAACGTGTCGCAGGTCCTTGCCGGTAAGCTGTCCGGCGTTTCCTCCGTCCAGGAATCCGGCGAGCCGGGCCTGGACCAAGCCTCACTCCGCATCCGCGGCTCCGTGTACGGCGTCGCCTACGTGGTGGACGGTTTCCCCGTGGACAACATCAATGACATCGACCCGGCAGATATCGAGAGCGTCTCGGTCCTCAAGGACGGCGCTTCCGCGGCAGTATATGGCCTGCAGGCCGCCGGCGGCGTGATCATCATCACCACCCGCAAGGGTGACAAGGGTGACGCGCACATCACCTATAACGGGTCGGTCGGCGTGTCGATGAACGCGAATTTCCCGCGCTTCATGAACGGCCCCCAGTTCGCCTACTACTACAACCTGGCGCAGGAGATGGACCAGCTCGCGAGCGGCGCCATTGCCTCGGAAGAGGAGTATGAGCCGTATTTCTCCAAGGCGAATGTCGAGGCCATGCTCAACGGCGACCCCACAGACGGCTGGGACAACGTGAACTATATCAAGAAGGTCTTCGGCACCGGCATTACGAACAAGCACAACATTACCGTGCAAGGCGGCAATGACAAGACCCGCTACTTCGTGTCCGGCGGTTTCCTGGGCCAGAAGGGAAACATCCAGGGGTACAATTATAACCGTTACAACGTGCGCGCGAACATCGAGTCCCGCATTGCTTCCCACCTGGTGTTCAACGCCGGCCTGAGCGGTGTCGTGGGCCGCCGCCGTACGCCCCGTTTCCTGTCCGGCGGTTCGGACAGCGACGCCGGGTACGAGGTGGGCTGGTTCTCCATCGCGCACCAGGTTATCGGCATGTATCCTTTCCTGCCTGAGATGCATGACGGCTATTATACGGGCTCCATCGCCTCGAACCAGGTGTTCCCGAACAGCCCGCTGGCGGCCCTGTACCAGTCCGGCAACAAGCAGACCCGCAGTTTCAACGGCACCCTGACCGGTTCCCTGACCTGGGAGATTCCCTGGGTGAAGGGATTGTCGGTCAAGGCAAGCGGCTCCTATGACTATCTGAACTCCTATAACAAGAATCTGGACACACCGTACTACGTGGTCGTCCGCAGTCGGAACGAGGACGGCACCTGGGGCTGGACGGCCCCGATGGTGGACGTGAACGGCGCTTCCGACGGCAACAAGGTGGGCGAGGGCTCTTACTACCAGCAGACGATGACCGGACAGGCGAGCCTCAATTACGCCGGCTCGTTCGGCAAGCACGCCGTGGAGGTCCTGGCCCTCGCTGAAGTCCGGGATTTCCAGACGAACAACCTGTCCGCCTACGTGAAGAACGTGCCCTTCGCCCTGCTGCCGGAACTGGGGAACGGAACCCCCACGGCTTCGCCCGTGATGGGCTCCAGCAACGCTTCCCGGAGCGCCGGCTACGTGGGCCGCATCCGGTACAACTACGATGAAAAGTACCTGGCGGAATTCACCGGTCGCTACGACGGCTCCTACAAGTTCGCCGGAATGACGAAGACCCGCTGGGGCTTCTTCCCGTCGGCCTCCCTGGGCTGGGTCCTGTCCAAGGAATCCTTCCTGCAGGACGCATCGGCCCTGGACAACCTGAAACTCCGCGCCAGCGTGGGCCTGCTGGGCAACGACGGCGTGAGTCCCTACATGTTCCTGAGCAAGTATGCCCTGGGGACCAAGGTGGTCTATCCGGGGGCCGCGGCCGTTCCTTCCTACTATACCTCCGGCATCCCGAACAAGGACCTGACCTGGGAAAAGACCCTGTCCTACAATGTGGGTCTGGACTTCTCCCTGTGGGGCGGCCTCCTGGGCGGCGAGATCGACGGTTTCTACAATTATACCTATGACATCCTGTCCTGGAACGGCGGCGGCCATCCGGATTCGATGGGCGGCTATTTCCCGACCTATGTGAACAAGAACGCCATCGACGCCAAGGGTATCGACGTCCTCCTGACGCATCGCAACCGGTTCAACCTGGGCGGAAAGCCTTTCTTCTATGAACTGGGCGGAACGGTGACCTATTCCAAGACCCGCTGGTTGCGGTACAACGACGAGCCGAACATCCCGAGTTGGCAGAAGGTCACCGGGACCACCTACGGCTCCCACTGGGGCTGGCTGGCGGAAGGCTTGTACCGGAGCGAGGACGAGATTGACAACTCCGCCTGGTACGGCACCCGTCCGAACGTGGGCGATATCAAGTACAAGGACCTGAATGGCGACGGTGAAATCAGCTGGCAGGACCGCGGCATCTTCGGCAAGAGCAACCGGCCGGAACTGACCTTCGGCCTGAACGTGAACATGGGCTGGAACGGCTTCGACATGAACCTCCAGTTCACCGGCGGCGCGCTCTTCCAGGTGTCCATGACCGGCACCTATTTCAACGAGAACGACGACGACACCATCTGGACCAAGACCTTCAAGGAGGGGGCGAACTCCCCGCTGTTCCTCATCGAGAATGCCTATAGTCTGGATAATCCCACCGGCACGTTCCCGCGCCTGACCCTCGGGACGACCGGTCACGGCGGCGACAATGGCCTGAGCTCCAGTTTCTGGTGGCGGGACGGCAAGTACGTCCGCCTGAAGACGGCCCAGCTGGGCTACACGCTCCCGCAGACTTTTACCCGCCGGTTCGGCGTGGAGAGCCTCCGCATCTTCGTGGAGGGCAACAACCTGTTCACCCTGGACGGCCTGCCGGAAGGCATCGACCCGGAATCCCCGGGCGTGAACAACGGCTACTATCCGCAGCAGCGGAACATCATGGGCGGCATCACCCTCACCCTCTAAACCAGGAAGCCTTATGAAAAAGATTCTCATTGCCCTTTCTCTCGCAGGTGTCCTGACCGCCTGCAACAGTTTCCTGGACATGACCCCGACCGACAGCATCTCCGACAAGGTGATGTGGGCCGATACCCAGAGCGCCGAGTACGCCGTCAATTCCATCTACTCCTACGCGTATGACATCTTCGCGGCCTGGCCCTCCAGCGTGGGTATGACCGAGGCCTTCACGGACGAGTTCAAGTACGGGTCCTATGTCAATTTCGCGATGTGTCTGATTCCCAGCCAGGTGGCCTATGGCGGAACGAACCTGACGAACAGTTTCGTGAGCGTTTATCTGGGTTGCTGGAGTTCCCTGTACGATGCGGTCCGCCGGACGAACGAGGCCATCTCGAATCTCAAGACCCTCGGGACGAACCTTCCTGAGGCGGATCAGACCCGTCTGATGGGCGAACTCCGCCTGATGCGCGGCTGGCTGTATTTCGAGCTGGTGAAACGCTACAAGGAAGTCATCCTCTACGATGAGGACCTGACCCAGATTGCCGTGGAGAAAGCCCTTTCCTCCGAGACCGACGGCTGGAACTTCATCTGGAACGACCTGGACTTCGCGGCGCGGAACCTGCCGGAACAGGCTGCTGCGAAAGGCCGGCTGGACAGGGGCGTCGCCCTGGCCCTGATCACCCGCGCCATGCTCTATGCCGGCGAGAACGACAAGGTGATCGCGGCGGCCGATGAACTCGCCGGACTTGGTTACGCCCTGATGCCCGACTACGGAAACGCTTTCACCGTCCCTGTGACGGCGGGCAACACGGAGACCATCCTCCAGTACAGTTTCTCTTATGCCGACGGCGTTACGCACGACTTCGATTTCTACTATACCCCGGGCGGCGACTACAAACTCGTCGGTCAGCAAGGCGGTGGCTACGGCACGCCTACGCAGGAGATGGTTGAAAGTTATGAACTGGCCGAAGGCGGCTTCCCGGACTGGTCTCCCTGGCATGGGGAGACGATGGCTGAACCGCCGTACGAGCGGCTGGAGCCGCGATTCAAGGCTACGATCCTGTATAACGGCGCCCCTTGGAAGGGACGTACCATCGAGCCCTTCATCGGCGGAACCGATGGCTGGTGCCAGTGGAACAAGGAACCCAAGCCGGAAGGCCGGACCACCACCGGTTACTACCTCCGCAAGTTCGTCGACGAGACCCACAACCTCGCCGACCGCAGCCAGAGCGTCCAGCATTTCGTGTTGATCCGCTATGCCGAGGTGCTCCTGAACAAGGCCGAGGCCTGCTACCGCAAGGGCGACACGGAAGGCGCCAATGCCGCCGTCCGGGCCATCCGCGGCCGCGTGGGCCTTCCCTATACGGCCAAGAGCGGCGACGCCCTGTGGAAGGCGATCCGCCAGGAACGCCGCGTGGAACTCGCCTTCGAGGACCACTGGTACTGGGATCTCCGCCGCTGGAAAGAGGCGGCCGAGGACTGGCCGGTCGGCCTGAACAACTATCAGGTCCATGGCCTCAAGATCGAGTCCACCGCCGTCGCCGGTCAGTACAAGTATACGTACGTCTCCGTCGACGACAAGGACCGCAACTTCCCGGCCAAGATGTACCGGTTCCCGCTTCCCGACGGCGAACTGAACTCGAATCCGCTTGTCAATCAATACCCTGAATGGAACTAGCCATGAAGAAGACCCTTCTCCTTATGATATCGGCGGCCGTCCTGGCGACGGCCTGCCACCAGCCGGAATTCGTGGAACCCACGGCCGACCGGCAGGGGATCACGTCCCTCGCGGCGTATTTCGCCTTCGGTCCTTTCGAAGGGCAGGAAATGGGCCGGCTGGAGATCTCCGATCCCGCCGTGGACCGGTATGAGATCCCCATTCCGTGGTATTTCCCCGAATCCTCCGACGACATCACCACGCCCTATATGATGAAGGTCCGGGTCCGCGCGTCCCTGCAGCCCAACTGCAAGATCGACCCGCCCCTGACCGTCCTGGACCTGACGGAAGAGAATCATTTCACCTATACCGACGCCACCGGTGAGAGCCACGGCATCATCATCACCGGCAAGCGCGTGAAGTCCGACAAGTGCGAGATCATCGCGTTCTCGCTCAAGCAGCCGCAGATGGGCGGCATGGTGGACAAGACCGCCCGCAAGGTGTCGCTGATCACGGCCAAGGACCTTTCCGTGGCCGAGGCTGTCGTTACCCTGTCGGCCCATGCGACCATCTCCCCGGATCCGGCCGAGCCTCACAATTACAACGAAGGTTTCACCTTCACCGTGACGGCCGATGACGGCGTGACCAAGGCGGAATACTTCGTGGTCAAGGATATTCCCGAGAAGATCGACTACGGCGTGAACCCCACCAGCGCCGAGACGCTGTTCAACCTGGACCCGTCCTCCGGCATGGGGCTCCCGGGATACCAGGCCGTGGCGAACGTGTCCATGGGCGTGATCGATTCCGACCTCATCGTCAATGTGGGTGACGGATCCACGCCGCGCTTCTACAACAAGATCGTCGGTACGTACGGCGGCGAGATCAAGATCGGAAGCGCCGTCCCGACCGGCGCCATTGCTTCCGATGAGAAGGACCACCTGCTGATCTGCAACCTCGCCGAGGCGGGTGAGCAGTTTACCATCTGGAAGACGTCCTCGGTGAAGCAGGCTCCGGTGGAACTGCTTTCCTTCAAGAACGAGGAGGATATCCAGCTGGGCCTGGAGATGAAGGTCATCGGCGACATCGAAGGCGAGGCGTCCATCTCGGTCACCTATCCGGGACTCGCCGGCGTCACCCAGAGCGGCCGCTTCCGCTCCATCCACATCGTGGGCGGGGAAGTGGTCTCCAACGAACTGAAGGATGTCAGCGGCACCGGCTTCCTGTGGGGCTCCGGCTCCTCCGGCAGCACCTGCTTGCCGGCCGCCTCTGCCAGCAATGATGCCGGCTGGTACAGTTGCGTCTATTCCGCGAACCAGCTGACCTGGTTCAAACCCGACCTGACCATCGGCAAGCAACTCAATGGTTACGGCGACGGCTCGGACGACGTATCGGGCGGTGGCACTTACGTGGACAGCAACACGTCGCCGAACAACCTGGATACCAAGGGGTTCAACAACGCCCGCTACCTGGCCCTGTTCGTCTCCAACCATTTCCCGAAGTGGTGGCCGGGCCCGCAGTTGTATGTCTATGACATCACCAGCGGCTCGCTCCAGGGCGACAATATCTGGGACAGCCCGGGACTGGTGTTCTCCAAGCCGTTCATGTACAACCTGCAGTACAACACGGGCGGTCACGACGGCAACGGTGCCTGCGGCGACGTGATCCTGGCTCCTTCGGCCGACGGCTACATGCTGTATATCTACTACTACGACCATTATTCCCAGATGCTTGGCGGTTTCAGCCTGGATTGTATCAAGCGATGAAACGTGTGAAACTCTTCCTGCTCCTGTGCCTGGCGGTTTCCTGCAGCGGAACCGCCGGCACGGACATGCCCGAGTGGCGGTGGCCGGACAAGGAGCCCGTGGAGGTTCCCGAGCCGCATCCGGCCATTACGGAACTTGGCTGGACCAACGTTACGGCCACCTATGCAGCCCTTCCCGACGGAATCAACATCTACCGTTCCCCGGAAACGCTGGACGGCCAGAAAGCCATCGCCTATATTGCCGTGGCCGACCTCTCGAAGATCGCCTGGGACGTCAGGAGCATCGACGATCCCACCATCCAGGGGACGGACGACCCGCTGAAGACCCCGTCCGAGTACTATGCGGAGACGGTGGCCCCCGTCATCGTGAACGGTGGCTATTTCTTTGCCGAGGGCGGCAAGCGGTACAGTGCCAGCGTCGCCGTCAGCGGCGGGAAGACCTACGGCGTGAATATCAACTATGCCTCCATGGACTGGGTGACGATGTACTATCCCACCCGCGGCGTCTTCTATGAGAAGGACGGCGTCCTCAAAACCGGATGGACCTACTGGAGCGGCGGTGCGAAGCATTACCTCTACGAGACGCCGGCGGCGAATTCCTGGTCCCACGACCCGCTTCAGGTTCCCGATGCGTCCTTCCCGGCTACGGCCTCCGACTTTGCGCCGCAGACGGCGATCGGCGGCGGCCCCGTCCTCCTCAAGGGCGGCGAGACCGTCAATTCCTGGGAAGCGGAGCTCCTCTACGGGGACGGGGCCGATGACAAGATGCCCGAGGCCCGGCATCCCCGGACCGCCATCGGCGTGACGAAGGACGGCCTGATGATCCTGTTTGTGTGCGAAGGCCGCGGGATGACGGAAGGCGTTGCCGGAATGACGTTTGCGGAAGAAGCGGCCGTGCTGAAGTCCCTGGGCTGCGTGGAAGCCCTGAACCTGGACGGCGGCGGCTCCACCTGCCTGCTCGTGGAAGGCAAAGAGACGGTCAAGGTGTCCGACGGTTCCCAGCGGGCGGTCGGCTCCGTGGTCATACTGAAAGCGAAATGAAAAGACTGACAACCATACTGGGCGTCCTGCTCGTCCTGTTTTCGGCCTGTACGCCGGAAGAAACCGGCTACAAGTGGCGTGACGAGTGGAACGACCCTGAAATCCCTACGCCAGGGGGCGATGATGTCACCCACGATCCCGGCCTCCCCGAGATCAAGGGCAAGCCCCGCTACGTCTGGGTGGACGCCGCGGCGAATTTCTCCTATTATGCCAACGACGCCGCTTACATCGCCGAAGACTGCAAGCGCATCGCCCAGATGGGCTTTACCGACATCATCCTGGATGTCCGTCCGACGAGCGGCGACGTACTCTTCACCTCGACGGTGGCGCCCGCGTGCAAGAAGGTTGCCGCCTGGGTCAACGGACGGTACCGCTGGGTGGAACGGACGGAAACGTTCGACTATCTGGCTACCTTCATCGCGGCCGGCCATGCGGCGGGTCTCCGGGTCAATGCCGCCATCAACACGATGGTGGGCGGATACAAGACCTCCCTGGGCGAAGTGGGCATGGTCTATGACCAGCCTGAACGGAAAGCTTGGTGCGCGGTGGACAACCTTGCCAGCGGACTTACGAACTCCCTGGACGACCCCGAGACCGGTCCCCGCTTCCTGGATCCGGCGAATGCCGAGGTGCAGGAATTCCTCCTGACGCTCCTTGGCGAACTGGCGGCCTACGAGGGCCTGGACGGCATCGTCCTGGACCGTTGCCGCTACGACGACTACGGCATGGACGCCGGTTATACGGACGCGGCGAAAGAAGGTTTCGTCAAGTATCTCGGGGACGAGCCGTCGGCCTGGCCGGTCATGCCCCGGGGGCAGAACTACCTCTCGTCCAATCCGTCCACGCTCCAGCGGAACTGGCTGACCTTCCGCTGCAAGGTGATCCATGATTTCGTGGCGAAGGCGGCGGACAAGGTCCATGAGGTGAACAAGGACGTCCGGTTCGGTGTGTATGTAGGTGCCTGGTTCTCTTCGTATTACACCAGCGGCGTCAATTGGTCCAGTTCCAACTACAACCTGAAGGCCAACGAGTCCGCCTACAAGTGGGTCCCCAACAATTACCAGAAGACAGGTTTCGGGGACTTGCTGGACTTCATCTTCCTCGGGGCGTATGCCGGCACGGACGGTGTCCATGGCTCCTCCGAATGGACGATGGAGGGCTTCGCCAAACTCGGTGCCAAGCGCCTGTGCGGCGACGTTCCCTTCGCGGCGGGGCCGGACATCGGCAACGGCACCGGTTTCGAAAACGGGAAGCAGGAAGCCCTGATCCCGGATATCGTGAGCACGATGCTCGGGAGCGCGGACGGCCTGTTCATCTTCGACCTCTGCCATATCCGCATGTTCGATTACTGGAAAGCCTTCGAAGGTGGTATCGGATCCTATCTCGACACACTTTAACTACTAATTCCATAACACTATGAAAAGAATCCTAGTTCTTACAACCATCGTACTGGCGGCCCTTGCGGCTTCCTGTACCAAACCGAAGGTGGACCCTGCGGTCACGCTCAGTTCCGCCGCTACGGCATCGGTCCCGACAGAGGGTGATGTCGTTTCCATTACCTTCTCTTCCAACGTCCCTTGGACCGCCAAGTCCTCGGAGTCCTGGCTTACCGTTTCTCCGGCTTCCGGCGAGGCGGGCGACAAAATCACCATCAAGGCTTCCGCTTTGAAGAATGACACCAATGACCCCCGTGAGGCGAAAGTGACCATCACGGCCGAGACCGCGACCGCGACGGTCACCGTCACCCAGTCCCAACTCGACGCCATGAACATCGCCACGACCGAGTACACCGTCGAGGCCGAGGGCGGCACCGTGGAAATCCCCGTCTCCGCCAATGTGGACTACTCCGTGACTGTTCCCGAGGCGGTGGACTGGATCCATGTGACTTCGACCAGGGGTATGGTGGATACAAAGATTACCTTGGCTGCGGATGCAACGCATCAGTATGTCCAGGACGAAACCACTTGGGAAATCCTGAAGGATGCTATTGTTCGTACGGCCAAGGTGACTGTGAGCGGCGCCGGCAAGGAAACGGTCGTGACCATCGCCCAGAAGGCGTTTGTCCCTTACTTAGAGTATGAGGGAGACTGGGCTGGCATGCAGTGGAGTTTCTATGACAAAGTCCCTGTGGTATTCCCGCAGGAAGGCGGTACTTTCGTCATCAATGTGAATACGAATATCGACTGGCGTGCCTATTTCTCGGTCTATGACGCCAGCATTGACGGTGGTGTCGATGTCATGGAGAATGATTGGGCAAAGCTGAGTTTCGATGTGGACGCCGGCACGATTACGATTGAGATGGAACCGAACGACTCCTATTTCATGCGTGAGGATTATCTGTACTCTGTGGGTATCATCGATGGTGAAGAGGACGGAAATTTCGGCGGTCTGGGCTGGTTCCAGCAGGCTGGGAAGCCGGTTGAAGGTGCCGCCGCCGAGTTCGCCTGGAGTAAGACGCTCTCTGAGCTGGGCATCCCGGAAGGGTACAATCGTCTGGCTTATACGGCGACCGGTGCCCTCCTGGTCTCTGATGGCGAGAAGGTCCATGCCATCAGCCCTGCTGACGGAACTTATTGGAAGGCCATTACCTATCCGGGTATCACTCCGAGTTCCATCTGCAGTGATGATGCCGGCAATGTCATCGTCATGCCGAATGTGACGGCGGATATCGACTGGGGAACCGGCGCGCTGCTCAGCGGTACGGAACTGACCATTTACTACAGTGCCAATCCGAATGAGATGACCAATTCGATTAAGGTTGAAAATAAGGATTATGGTATCGTCGGCGGCATCCGTGTCCGTGGTGATATCTCGAAGAAGGCGGTTATTACCGGCGTCGTAGGCTCTGCCAGCTGCTGGTTTGGCTATGACATTGAGGCATATGCGCCCGTTCCCAACTATTATGGAACCCAGAACCAAGGCCCGGGTGCCGGTTCCAATACCTTCTGGACTCCTGAGACGGCGGCTTCCATTTCCCTGGGAACCTCCCTGCATGACGGTGTACTGTACCGGGGCTACGATGGCAAGGAAAGCCTGTTCTACCTGGCCGATGCCTATACGCCCAACTGGGCGAAGCCGTATGAATGGAAACTGCTGACCAATGCCGGTTCCGGAGGAAATGAGAACCAGAATAATCTGGCCATCGCCGATTACAAGGGCAAGCGCATCGTTGCCTACACGCAGGGCTTCCACTTTGACTATTCCAGCAATGCCAGCATCTACGTGCTGGATGTCACCGACCTGAATGATGTGAAGCCGATTGTGACCATCAACCCGGCGGAGGATATCGAAATCACTTCCGGCTTTACCGGAGCAAACAGCGCAGACGTCCTGCTCCATCCTACGGACGAGTGCCTGGAACTGTACGTGGTCAATTCCGGTCGTAGTCTCATCGGTAAATACAAGATTGTCTTCTAACCGATGCGTCTGCTGAAAAGTTTGTTGACAGGAGCGCTGGTTTCCCTTCTGGGAGCCTGCGCTCCTGTTTCTAAGGAGACGGCTCCTGTCCGCTTCCTCTGGATCGATGCTTCGGCCAACTTCTCCAGTTATGCCGACGATGCGGATTCCATCGCGACGGACTGCAAGCGCATCGCCGGGATGGGCTTTACGGACATCGTCGTGGACGTACGGCCCACCTGCGGGGACGTGCTCTTCAAGAGTTCCGTGGCTCCGGCGCTGACGGAGGTCCCGGCCTGGTTCGGCGGGGAAATCGGCCTGAAGCAGAGGAAGGCGGATTTCGACTATCTCCAGGCCTTCATCGACGCCGGCCATACGGCGGGCCTCAAGGTCCATGCCGGGGTGAACATGATGGTCGGAGGCTGGCGGATGGGCAGCAATTTCATCACCGGGATGGTGTACGACCATCCGGAACGGAAGAACTGGTGCGCCGTGGACCTGCTTCCTGACGGCACCTTGGCGAACCAGGCGGACAATTTCGCCGTCCGCGGGGGCTGTTTCCTGGATCCGGCCAATGCCGAGGTGCAGGATTTCCTTCTGACGATGCTGGGCGAACTGGCCTCCTACCAGGGACTGGACGGCATCGTTATGGACCGCTGCCGCTATGACGACTATGCGATGGACGCAGGCTATACGGAGGCGGGGCGCCGGGCTTTTTCCGCCTTCCTGGGGCGGGAGCCGGAGCGCTGGCCCGTCTTCACGGAGCCAGGGCACATCTTCCTGGATAAGGAACCTGACGCGCTGGAGACCGCGTGGCTGACGTTCCGGTGCCAGGTCATCCACGATTTAGTGGCCCGGGCCGCGGAACGGGTGCATTCCGTCCGGAAGGACCTGCCGCTGGGCATCTATGTGGGTGCCTGGTTCTCAGAGTATTACCGGAGCGGCGTGAACTGGACGAGCCCGAAGTACGACCTGGCGAAGGAGGAACCCACTTTCGCCTGGGCGACGCCCACCTATCAGGCAACGGGATTTGCAGATCTCGTGGACTTCATGCTTCTCGGAACCTATTGTCCGGCTGCCAATGTCCATGGCGACACGGAAAAGACCATGGAAGGATATGCCCGCCTGGGCCGGAAACGGCTCTGCGGCGACGTGCCTTTCTACGCCGGACCGGACATCGGCAACGAGAAGGGCTTCGAAAAAGGCGGCCAGGCCGCCCTCCTGCCCGAAATCGAAAAGACCATCCAGGCCGAAGCCGACGGATTCTTCCTCTTCGACCTCTGCCACATCCGGGCTTTCGATTACTGGGACGTCAGATTTTAAGTTTGATGCCGGCCTTGGTGAGTCCCCAGGCGCAGGCGATATAGACGGCCGCCATGAGGGCGCATTTGCCGACGCCCACCCAGCCGGTCAGCCACTCGGGGATGGTGGGATTGACAAAGACCCACAGGGCGACAAACAGATAGGGAATCATATACACCGTCAGGGTGGCGGTTCCCGCAGGAACAAGGGGTTTGAACCAGCCGGTCCAGCCCCTTTTTTCCATATTGCGCAGAAGCGTGTACAGGGCCACGGAAGTGGCGCAGACGAAGAGGCACCAGGGGAGCGTCCCGAGGTTCTTGGAAACGATCCAGCCGGTATGGGCTGCCATCCCCAGGACGGCGAGGACGGCAGCAGCAGCAATCCCCAGGCCGATCCGCTGACCGCTGGAACGGTCGGAAAGCTTCCAGTCCGCTACGGTGAGCATGACGCCGCCGAGGCCCATGATGGGGCCGTAGCACTTTCCAAGCTGGAGCGCATTGGCAAAATCGGCCAGGATGTTGGGGCCGACGAGCTGGCTTCCGTCCCGCATGGGGATGACGGTGAGGTTCACCAGGCAGAGGCCTGCCCAGATGATGGGGATGATCCACGTCCGTTCCCGGCACAGCAGCCAGACCATGGCGCAGAACAGGTACATCCAGCCAATCTGGCCCAGGATACCCCACCAGAGGCCCTGGAAGAGGCCTCCGTCCGTGGACCGGAAACAGAGGGCGAGGGCGACGAGGAGGATTACACCGGAGAGTTTGAGCCACCGGGCAGGCTTCCAGTCCTTGGGATACTGGTCCCAGGTGAGGAAGAAGCCTACGACCATCAGGAGGACCCACAGGCCCCGGTTCCCGGTCATCTCCCGCGACTCCTGGTTGCAGATAAACGCGCCCATCACCAGCAGCGCGAGCGTGCGGCTGAAGATGTGTTTCAGCGTGCTTTCCGTGGAATAGCCCTTCTCCCTGCGGCGTTCCAGCGCGTAGGGGATGGACATGCCCATGGCAAAGAGGAACATGGGAAATACGATGTCGGAAAGACCCATCCCGTCCTCCATCGTGGCGAAATGCTCCAGCCAGTGGGGAACATTGAACACTTTCCAGAATTCATTGACGAAGACCATCAGGAGCATGGTCAGCCCCCGGAACATGTCGATGGCGAGGTTTCTCTTATTCATCTTCAGGCAGATTGACCCAGGTTTCGTTGGCCCAGCCCACGCTGCGGCCGGTACCCCGGACTTCGCCGCGGACGCCCTTCTCCTGCAGCTGACGGAAGCCGTGGTCGGAGGGCTTGAGGTCCAGGAAGGGAAGGAGGTAGCAGCCGTGGTCCAGCAGGACGGACTGCACTTCGGCGGCCGGCACTTCGGACGGATGCCGTCCGGTCTTCACGGCGATGGCCGCCAGGGCGCCCGCCGCCTGTCCCAGGCCCATGACGACGGGCTGGAGACGGGTGCCGCCGTTCATCTCCCACGAGGTGGAGACGGCCTTGTCGGCGACCAGGAAATCTTCCACGCGGACGGGAACGAGGACGCCCATCGGCACGCTGAAGGAAGGGATCTTCCCGAACCAGAGGTGGGAAAGTTCCTCCCGGCGTGGATTCTGGACGTGGTGATGGTCCACGGGATAGTCTCCGACGGCGACGGCGCGTGTATATAAGTCGTAATCATAGGGATGCTTGGCCGCATCGACGGTCATCGTATCCCTGCCGGCGATTCTCCGTGCTTCCCGGTAGTAAGGGTAGAAGGGGAGTCCGTCTTCGGTCGGATACACGTCATCGGCAATGCCGATGTTCCGGTATCCCAGTTCATGCTGGAGGAAGTAGATGAACCCCAGCGTGCGGAGTTTCGCCTTACGGACCACCTCCGCCCGGCCTTCCGCATCCATGTCCAGGTATTCCGCGAAATAGTCGTTGGCGAATACGGGCCAGTTGATCATCAGATGCCCGTCCGGAAGCCGGCCGTAAGATAGCATCATCTCCGGGCTCCAGAGCTGCTGCCCATAGGGGTTGAAACCGGCCCGGTTGTCCGCGAGGGGATTGTCGCAGCAGCTCCGGTACAGGTCGATGTCATAGCCTTCCGGCTCCGGAATGCTTACGTCGTGGTCGTATTCCTTGGCGATGGCGACATAGGTGAGGTCCTGGGCGCTGACGCGGTCCTGGAGCTCTTCCGCGCCCACTATTTCGGCGACGTCACCCAGTTCGGTCCCGTCGATGAGGACTTTGGCCCGGACCGTGGAACCGTCGGACAGGCGGAGGGTCCATCCGCCGGCTTTCCGCCGGATGATCTCCTCTGCATCCGTCCCGAAGCGGACCTGGACGCCGGCCTTGCCGGCCATGTTTTTAAGGATCTGAGCGCCGACGGCCGGATTGAAGAGGATGTTGGACACCCACCCGGACTTGAGGGCTTCATAGCCGCCGTATCGGGCCGCGAGCGAATCGGCGAATTCGCCGAAAAGGCCGCCACGCAGCCGGTAATTGCCGTCCACGGCACTGACGCCGGCAGCCGTAAGCATGCCGCCCAGCCAGGGCGTGGACTCGATGACGAGGGTCCTGGCGCCGTCGCGGGCCGCCTCGATGGCGGCGGCCGTTCCTCCGGTACCGCCGCCGGCAACGACGACATCGTAAACCGGCGTGCAGGAGAGGACGACCAGGCATAGTCCCAGTGTTAAATAGCGTTTCATCTCCAACAAATTTACGGAATAATGTTTATATTTGAAATACAAAAAACGGATACTATGAAACGCAGATCCTTCCTCAAGAACGCCGCTTTCCTGACCGCCGCCGCCTCAGCGGCACCTGTCCTGGCCGGCTGCCGGCGGGAGGAAACCGGAGGAGAAGACTCCCGTCTGTCGGTTGCCCGGAACTTCCGCTACGGCCCCGACGGAACATTCACGGTCCTCCAGCTGACTGACACCCATTACATCGCGGGCGACCCCCGTAGTGCGCGAGCGCTTGACAACGTCTGCGAGATGTTGGACGCTGAACATCCGGACCTCGTCATTCATACGGGCGACATCGTGTTCGGCCATCCGGACATCCCTTCGGCGCAGGCCATCCTCCAGCCCATCGCGGACCGGGGCATCCCGTTCGCCGTCGCGCTGGGGAACCATGATTCCCAGTTCGGCGCCACGCGGGAGGAGATGTTCCAAGTCATCCGGGAGATTCCGGGTTGCGTGAACCTCCCGCCCAAGGAGGGCGTGTACGGTTGTTCCAACGATGTCATCACGCTTTCAGGCCCCGGCGGCGTGGACCGGGCGCTCTACGTGTTCGATTCGATGGATGCCGTCATCCTGAAAGGGGAGGAGGAAATCCACTCATATGACTATATCCGCTTTTCCCAGTTGGAATGGTACCGGAACCAGAGTGCGAAGTTCACGGAAGGCAACGGCGGTAATCCCATCCCGTCACTGGCTTTCTTCCATATTCCGCTCTGCGAACTCCCGGAAGGACTGTCGAACGGCGGGAAAATCCTCGCCGGCGAGAACGGCGAGCCGCCCTGCCCTTCTCGCCTGAATTCCGGCCTCCTGGCCCAGATGCGGGAGCTGGGCGACATCCAGGCCATCGTCAACGGCCACGACCACGACTGCGACTATGTCCTGGACTATGGCCAGATGTACTACATCTACGGCCGCTTCAGCGGTTGTGACACCACTTATAATCATCTGGGGCCGAGCGGAGCGCGCATCTTCCAGTTTACGCAGGGCGCCCGTCCGTTCCGGACCTGGGTCCGCCTTCAGGGCGGGGAAGTCCGGCAGGACCTGGTCCTGGACCGCTGACGGTTACTCCATCAGTTTCTTGTATTTGAAGCGCTTGGGCTCCACATTGCCCAGGCGCATCTTTTTATTCTCCTCGTATTCGGAGTAGTTGCCGTCGAAGAAGACGACCTGGGAGTCGCCCTCGAAGGCGAGGATGTGCGTGGCGATGCGGTCCAGGAACCAGCGGTCGTGGGAGACCACGACGGCGCAGCCCGCGAACCCGTCCAGGCCTTCTTCCAGGGCGCGGATCGTGTTGACGTCCACGTCGTTGGTGGGCTCGTCCAGGAGGAGGACGTTGCCTTCATCCTTGAGGGTGAGGGCCAGGTGCAGGCGGTTCCGTTCGCCGCCGGAGAGGACGCCGCACAGCTTTTCCTGGTCGGCGCCGGAGAAGTTGAAGCGGGACACCCAGGAGCGGGCGTTGATGTCGCGGTTGCCGAGCCGCACCCATTCGGAGTTTCCTGCGATCGTCTCGTAAACGGTCTTGTCCGGGTCGATGGACTTGTGCTGCTGGTCCACGTACGCAATCTTCACGGTTTCGCCGATTTCGATGGTGCCGCTGTCAGGCTGTTCGATGCCCATGATCAGGCGGAAGAGGGTGGTCTTACCGGCGCCGTTCGGGCCGATGACGCCCACGATGCCGGCCGGCGGGAGTTCGAAGGTCAGGTGCTCGAACAGGACCTTGCCGTCGTATGCCTTGGACACGTCGTTGAAGCGGATGACCTTGTTGCCCAGGTGCGGTCCGTTGGGGATGTAGATCTCGAGGTTCGCCTCCTTCTGCTTGACATCGGCGGAGGCCAGTTTCTCGTAGGCGCCCAGACGGGCCTTCTGCTTGGCCTGGCGGGCCTTCGGAGCCATCCGGACCCATTCCAACTCGCGTTCCAGGGTCTTCCGGCGCTTGGATTCCTGCTTTTCCTCCATCGCGAGGCGCTTCGTCTTCTGGTCCAGCCAGGAGGAGTAGTTGCCCTTCCAGGGGATGCCTTCGCCGCGGTCCAGTTCCAGGATCCAGCCGGCGACGTTGTCCAGGAAGTAGCGGTCGTGCGTGACGGCGATGACCGTGCCCTTATACTGCTGCAGGTGCGCTTCCAACCACTGGATGGACTCGGTGTCCAGGTGGTTCGTAGGCTCGTCCAGCAGGAGGACGTCCGGCTGCTGCAGGAGGAGGCGGCACAGCGCCACGCGGCGCCTTTCGCCGCCGGAAAGCGTGCGGATCTTCGCGTCCGAGGGCGGGCACTGGAGGGCGTCCATCGCCCGTTCCAGCTTCGCATCGATCTCCCAGCCGTCCAGGTGCTCGATGAGCTCGGTCAGTTCCCCCTGGCGCTCGATGAGGCGGTTCATCTCGTCGTCGTCCATGGGCTCCATGAACTTCATCGAAATGTCATTGTACTCCGCGAGGATGTCCATCACGTCCTGCACGCCCTCCTGGACCACCTCGATGACGGTCTTGTCCGGGTCCATCTCCGGTTCCTGCGCGAGATACCCGACGGTGTATCCGGGGGCCCACACGACCTCACCCTTGAAGGATTTCTCCACGCCGGCGATGATCTTGAGGAGCGTCGACTTACCGGATCCGTTCAGGCCGATGATGCCGATTTTCGCCCCGTAAAAGAAGGACAGGTAGATGTCCTTGAGAATGACCTTGTTGTTGTGCGGGAGGACTTTCCCCACCCCGTTCATCGAGAAAATGATCTTTTCGTCAGCCATGGCGGTTGTATTTTTACAAATATACGGATTTTTTCTTTTATCTTTGCGTAGAAATTACGCGTATGTATACTTATCAATACCCCCATCCGGCCGTTACGACGGACTGCGTCATCTTCGGGTACGACCTTCGCGAGGGCCTGTCCGTCCTGCTGGTTCAACGTGGTATCGACCCGTTCAAGGGCCGCTGGGCCTTTCCGGGCGGCTTTCTCAAGATGGACGAGGATGCCGACACCGGCGCCCTGCGCGAGCTGAAGGAGGAGACCGGCTTCGAGGCGTCCTCCATCACCCAGTTCGGCGCTTTCACCGCTGTGGACCGCGATCCGCGCGAGCGGGTGATTACCATCGCCTATCTGGCCCTGGTCCGGAAAGGCGATGTCCAAGGGGGAGATGATGCCGCTGACGCCCGCTGGTTCCCGGTGACGGCCGTTCCGCCGCTGGCCTTTGACCATGACCGGATCCTCCGGCTCGCCTTGGAGCGGCTCAAGGAGCAGATCCATTTCCGTCCGGTCGGCTTTGAACTCCTGCCGGAAGTTTTTACGCTGTCCCAGTTGCAGGCCTTGTATGAGGCCATCCTTGGCGTTCGCTTCGACCGTCGGAACTTCGCTTCCAAGATGCTGAAACTGGGGCTTCTCCAGCCCACGGGAGACCGGCCGACGGATGCGGCGCGGCGGATTCCGCAGTTGTACCGGTTCAATCTGCAGAAGTATGACGATCTGAAGCAGAGCGGTTTCCGGCTCGAATTCTAATAGCGGAAGGTCTCCAGGAAGCGGGCCAGGTTCATGAATCCCTCGAACCAGTGCCCAATCACGACAATCGCGCATTTGACGACCAGGTAGAGCAGGATGAGGTTCTCCGGGTCGTTGAGTTTCAGCGAGACCTGTTCCTTGCTCATCTGGCGGAAGAAACTCTTCCTGGTCGGCGTTTCGATGAAGCAGGAGAGAAAGAGGGCTCCCCATCCCAGGACCAATAATCCCGAGCAGATGAACAGGTCGATCCGATTCGTCAAGAAGGCGGCGCAAAAAGTCAATCCGATGAGCAGCATGGGCAGCAAGAACACGCAGCGCCGTTTCCGCAGCATCCTCAGCACATAGTATATGGACAGCAACAGGGCGGTTTCTCCCACGAATCCGATGAGGCCGCCGATCACCTCGCTGCTTTGGAGCGTCTTGGACCAGAGGAACAGGTAGGTGAGCAGGGCGTAAATGACCGTGAGGACGACGAGCGCGGCATAGAAGATGCCCGTCGTGAATCGGGGGAGTTTCCCGAATTCGATGCCGTTGGTCTTGTCGATGTACGGGTGTTTGATTTGGGATACGATGCGCTCCAGGGCCTCTTTCTGTCCAAGCTCCATCCAGTCGATGTATTGGACGGAGGAAAGATACAGGCTTACGGCGTCATCATACGACGAGTTATCCAACCGGACGGGAATGATGCGTTTCCCCAATGTGACCGCCGTTCCGATTTCCCGCCGGGTCCATTCGGAGGCATTGGCGGCTTCCGTGGACAGGAACAGGAACACATCGCATTCCTTGATATTGCGCGTAATACGGGCGGCGTATGTGTCGCCGCCGGCGAGCTGTTCGCGGTCCAGCCAGTAGGTAATGCCTGCTTCCTGAAGGGCGTCGATGACCTTGTCGATACAGTTGCCCGGGATGGCACTGCCGTCCGGGGCAATGTAATCCTTTTTCGCATAACTGATGAATACTTGGGCCATTAGAATACAAAGATACGAACTCCTCCTGAAATCCCTGCGGGTTTTCGGCGAAAAATTGTTATGTAAATTTTACGCAAAAAATTTGGAACTATGGAATAAGACCGCTATATTTGCGTAAAAATTACACAACAAGCCATGAAACTGAAAGACTCCCTTCCGCTGAAGATTGCCTTGATGGGCGTACTTGCTCTTTTGATGCTCATCCCGCTGGCGATGGTGATGGGCCAGATCGAAGACCGGCAACTGGCCGCTGATTCCAGCCGGGACGAAGTCTCGGCCAGCTGGGGCCGGGCCCAGACGCTCACAGGCCCGGTCCTGAAATTCTCTTATGAGACGGAAATGCTGGACGAGGACCAGAAAAAGACGGTCAAACTGGCGACCGGGACCGTCTATCCCCGGACGCTCGACTATGATATCGAAACGCAGACCCAGACCCTGCACCGCTCCATCTACGACATCTTGGTCTATGGGGCCGACGTCGTCGTGACGGGCGATTTCGTCATCCCCGCTTACCTGGGGGAGGAAGACCTGAAGGAGCAGCTGGTCGTGATGGGATTGACCGACCTGCGGGGCATCGAGGGAAGCGTGGATATCACCCTGGGTGAAAAGGCTTATGCCTTCCATTCCGGCTCCAGCAGGGTCGATGAGTATTTTCCGGAAAACAGCAAGGGAACCCTTTCCGAAACCATCGACCTGGACAAGGCCGTGATGGACGGAAAGACGGTCCTGCCGTTCCGGCTGACCTATCGCGTAAAAGGTTCGTCCTCCCTGAAAGTACGTCCTTATGGGGGAACCACGGAGGTCAAGATGCGCTCTGACTGCCCGGATCCTTCCTTCACCGGCGATTTCCTGCCCTCTGAACGGGAAGTGACGGACGAGGGCTTCACCGCCCGCTGGTCTGTCTCTGAGATCAACCGCGGCAATCCGGACGATACCTCTTTCGGGGTGAACATGCTCCAGGGCGTGACCCAGTACCAGCAGACCACCCGGTCCGCCAAATACGGTATCCTCGTGATCCTGCTGGTGTTCATCGCCGGCCTGGCGGTGGAACTGGTGGGCAAGAAGAAGATCGACCTGGTCCAATACCTGGTCATCGGCCTGTCCCTGGTGCTGTTCTATGCCCTCGTGCTGTCCTTCTCGGAATTCATGCGCTTCCCGGTGGCCTACGGCCTCGCGGCCCTGATGACGGTCGCGGCCCTCTTCGGCTACTTCCGCGGCATCCTGCGCGACAAGACGGCCTGGCTCCTCACCGCACTGGTCGCCGTGGCCTATCTGCTCAGCTACATCCTGCTCCAGATGCAGACCTACGCCCTCCTCGCCGGCACCCTCCTGCTGTTTGTGTTGCTCGTCGGCATCATGTATCTTACGACGAATCTGAACAAGCACTACGAGGCCTGAATTCCGTCTCGCTCAAGTCATTGACAGACAGCTCATTAAAAGAAACTCCCTGGTACAAATGCGCCAGGGAGTATTTCGTAATTCGCTGTGAGGCAAAGAGTTGTCTGATACGGCTTATTTCACCTGAATCTCCTGCACGGGCTCCTTCGGGAGCATCACGCGGTTCACGGGCCAGGACTGGGCTTTGGCAACCTTGAAGGGGAGGGAAGCGCGGATGTCGGCGACGGAAGCGCCGAAGTGCGCGGTATAGGCGCCCGCGGCGGTCTCCCACGCGCTGGTCTCCTCGTTGAAGGAAGCGAGGGTGTACGGATCCATGGTCAGGGTGAGCGTCTGGCTCTCGCCGGGCTTCAGTTCGCGGGTCTTGGCGAAGGCGCGGAGCTCGCAGGCGGGTTTGACGAGGCCGCCGTCCGGGGCGGTGACGTATAGCTGCACGGCTTCCTTACCGGCGAAGGAACCGGTGTTGGTTACGGTGACGGTGGCGGTAACGGTGCCGTCCTTGGCCACTTTCACGGCCGGCTTTGTATAGGAGAAAGCCGTGTAAGAGAGGCCGTAGCCGAACGGATAGGACACATTCTTGCCGACGGTGGTGAAGTAGCGGTAACCCACCCAGATGCCTTCCTTGTACTCGGTGTAGTCCACGTTGGGCTTTTTCACGCGGCCCATACCGAACATGGCCAGGAGCTCGTTCGTGGACTCATCCTCTTCGTTCGAAGCGAACGGGTTCATGGAACCGTCGCCCACATAGTCGAACGGGAAGTTGTAGGAGGACGGGATGTCGAAGTAGGTGACCGGGAAGGTCATCGGGAGTTTTCCGGAGGGATAGGAAGCGCCGCAGAGGACGTCGGCCACCGTGTATCCGCCTTCCTGGCCGGGGGTCCAGGCAAGCAGTATGGCATCCGGAAGGTTCTTCCAGGAAGCGGTCTCGATGACGCCGCCGATGTTCAGCACCACGACGACCGGCTTGCCGGCATAGTGGTAGGCGTCGCAGATGTCCTGCAGGAGCTTGCGCTCGGCGCCCGTAAGCGTCCAGTCGCCGTCTTCGGCCCGGCGGTCGCCGCCTTCACCCGCGTTGCGGGAAATCGTGAGGATGGCGATGTCGGACTGGGGGACGGTCTTGTCGATGAAGCCGCGGGACACGTTCATCTCGGGAATGACGGGCTCGCCGAGCAGGACGGAAGCGGGAGAAGCGTTGTTCTGGAGTTCCGTCTTCTGCAGGGCGATGTACTGCTTGTACCAGTTCTCAATCCCCTCGTCGACCTCGAAACCGTTGACGCGGAGGCCTTCGGCCACGTTGCGGACATATTTCTTGTTCACGTTGCCGGAGCCGGTGCCGCCGGCGATGAAATCATAGGAGCCCACGCCGTACAGCGCAACTTTCTTCACGCCTTTCAGCGGCAGGACGCCGTTGTTCTCCAGGAGGACCAGGCCTTCGGCGGCCGCCTTGCGGACGAGTTTCGCGTGGCTTTCCAGGTCCGGGTTATCGGAGTACTTGTAACCCTGGAAACGCGGGGTCTTGACAATGTAGTTGAGCATGTTGCGGACGCACATGTCCACATCTTCGATCTTCAGGGTGCCGTTCTGGACGCCGGCGACGATTTCGCCGATGAAGAAGTCCATGCCCGGTTCCAGGAGGTCGTTGATGGCGCCGATCTGTTCAACGGTCTTGCGGGGGCCGGTCCAGTCGGTCATCACGATGCCCTTGAAGCCCCACTCCTCGCGGAGGATGGTGTACAACAGGTCACGGTTCGCCTGCGTGTAAGGACCGTTGATCCGGTTGTAGGAGGACATGATGGTCCAGGGATCGGATTCCTTGACGGCGATCTCGAAGCCCTTGAGGTAGAGCTCGCGGAGGGCGCGCGGATTGATGCGGGCGTCGTTGGCCATGCGGTTTGTCTCCTGGCTGTTGCCGGCGAAATGCTTGACGGAAACGCCCACGCCGTTGGACTGGATGCCGCGGGTGTAGGCGGCGGCCATCTTGCCGGTCAGGAAGGGATCCTCGGAGAAATACTCGAAATTACGGCCGCAGAGGGGGTTCCGGTGCAGGTTCATGCCCGGGGCGAGGAGCACGTCCGCCCCGTATTCCTTCACTTCCTCGCCCATCGCGGTGGTGAGTTCTTCCACCAGCGGCGTGTTCCAGGTCGATGCCAGGGAGGTGCCCACTGGGAAGCCCGTGCAATAGAACGTCTTGTCCGTGCCGGGACGGGTAGGGTTGATGCGGAGGCCGGCAGGACCGTCAGAGAGGACGGTCTGCGGGATGCCCAGGCGCGGGACGGCCCGGGTGGTGCCGGCGGCGCCGGAGACCAGGACCTCGTCGGAGCCCGTCAGGCCGCCGACCATGCTGCCCCAGCCGGTACCGACCAGCAGGGTGGCCTTCTCCTCCAGGGTCATCGCCCGGAGGACTTCGTCGATGTTGTTCTTGTTCAGTTTGGGCTGCGCCGAGGCCGCAAGGGCGGCGAGGGCGGCTGCCAGCAGAAGGGTGATTCTCTTCATCGTGTTTGAATTATGGTTTTCCTGTTGTAAAATTACGAAAGAAACGCTGGATTTGCCAACGCCCCAGCGATATTTGAACAAGAGCCGCCAAAATTTGAACACTGCGCGAAAAATAACTATCTTTCGGCTATGAAACGGATTCTCATCGCCCTGCTGCTCGCCGCCGCGGCCGTTGCGGCCGCCGCCCGCGAGCGGATTCCGGCCGCCGACGGCCGCATCACCTTCGTCGGACGCACCCTTGTCTCCGAAACCGGCGCCGTCTCCTTCGACTGGAGCGCCGTGGTGGCCCGCATTTCCTTTACGGGCGGATACCTGGCCCTGGAGGCCGGGGATACGGGAAAAGATTATTTCAATGTCTGGATCGACCGGGACCCGTCCGCGGAGCCCGACAAGGTCGTGGTGATTGACCGGGACACCACTGTCGTCCTGTTCCGGCAAAAGGAGCGGAAGCCGCAGCCGCACCGGATCGTCATCCAGAAGCGGACGGAGGCCGAGCAGGGGCGGGCTACATTCCGGGCCTTCGAGGCCGAGGGGACCTTCCTCCAGGCCGACGGGCTCCGCGACCGCCTCATCGAGTTCGTCGGCGACTCCTACACCTGCGGCTACGGCAGCGAGAACAGCGTCCGGGAGGACCCGTTCCGCCCTGCCGACGAGAACCCTTCCAAGACGTACGCCGACATCCTGGGCCGCTACTTCGGGGCCGATGTCCTGCACATCTCCCATTCCGGCCAGGGTATCGACCGGAACTACAACGAAGCCGAGCGCGGCTGGCACATGCCGCAGCGCTATCTGCAGACTTTCGACCTTGCGAAGGAGCCCGCCTGGAATTTCGCGGGTCCCAAGCCCTCCATCACGGTCATCTACCTGGGAACCAATGACTTTTCCACGGGCCGCCAGCCAGGGTTCCCGGAGTTCAAGGCCGGGTATGTCCGGCTGCTGCAGGCCGTCAAGGCCCACTATGGAGCGGCGCATCCCATCCTGTGCGTCGCACCGAAGCACACCCTCGACCATCACGACTACATCCGTCGAGTCGTCGAAGCCTGCGGCCTGCCCAACGTCTATTACGCCGGTCTTCCCGTCCAGGTCCATAACGACGATTCCGACCTCGGCGCATCCTGGCACCCGAACTACACCGGCCATTTGAAGAAAGCCTACTCCCTCATCCCCGTCGTCTCCACCATTACCGGCTGGCCGATGGAGAACAAACCTGTCGAATAATGAAACGCTACCTCCCGCTTTTGCTGCTCATGACGGCCTGCGCCGGCGTCCCGCAGCGTGAACTCGTCCTGCATTACGACCGTCCTGCATCCTTCTTCGAGGAAGCCCTTCCCGTGGGCAGCGGCCGCCTGGGCGCCATGGTGTACGGCGATCCCGTCCACGAGCATCTTTCCCTGAACGACATCACCCTTTGGACCGGTGAACCCGACAAGGGGACGGAGCATCCGGACCTGATGACGGTCGGTCTGACGGGCGATGGGGCCGAAGTCCTGAAAGCCGTCCGCGAGGCCCTGGACAACGAGGACTACGCAGCCGCCGAACGGCTTCAGCGGGGCCTGCAGGGACATTTCAGCGAGAGTTATATGCCGCTGGGGACGCTCCGGATCGACTATGACTCCTGCGCCGTGTCGGCCTACGAGAGGAAGCTGGACCTGTCCCGGGCAGTTGCCACCACGTCGTACCTCCGGGATGGCGCCTTGTTCCGGAGCGAGGTCTTCGCCTCGGCGCCGGACTCGGTGATTGTGGTCCACATCGTCTCGGAAGCGCCTGTGAACGCCCGGGTTTCCCTGGACACGCCCCTGCCGCACGAACTGACGGCCTCGGAAGAAGGCCTGGCCGTGGACGGCTACGCCGCCTGGCATACCTATCCGGGTTATTACGACCAGCGGGCGGTCAGCCCGGAGAGATACCTGTATGACCCGGCACGCGGTATCCATTTCCGCACGCGGGTGTATGCCGATGTCTCAGGCGGAAGCGTTTCCGCGGCCGACGGCGCCCTTCTGCTGGATGACGTCCGGGAAGCGACGCTGTATGTGGTCAATGCCACGAGTTTCAACGGCTTCGACAAGGATCCGGTGAAGGAAGGAAAGCCGTACAAGGCCTTGGCCGACGCGAACCTCAAGCGCGCCCGCGAGGCCGGTTTCGCCCGCCTGCAAGCCCGCCACGAGGCCGATTACAAGGAGTATTTCGACCGCGTGTCCATCGACCTGGGTGCGACGCCGGACTCCGTCCGCGTCCTGCCCACCGATATCCAGTTGAAACGCTATACGGACCTCGGCGAGGCGAATCCGGAACTGGAAGCGCTGTACTACCAGTTCGGCCGGTATCTGCTCATCGCTTCTTCCCGGACAGAAGGCGTCCCGGCGAACCTGCAGGGTCTGTGGAACGAGAGCATGGACCCGCCGTGGAGTTGCAACTACACCATCAACATCAACCTGGAGGAGAACTACTGGCCTGCGGAGGCCGCCGGCCTGGGCGATATGCACAATGTCCTGCGGGCCTTTGTCCACAACCTGAGCAAGAACGGCGCCCCCGTCGCGCATCGTCTCTACGGCGCCACGCGGGGCTGGAATGCCGGCCACAACTCCGACATCTGGGCGATGGCCACGCCTGTGGGCCTGGGCACGGGCGACCCGGCCTGGGCAAACTGGACGATGGGCGGCGCCTGGCTCTCCACCCACCTGTGGGAACACTACCTTTACACCCGTGACCGGGCCGCCCTGGAGGCGGACTATCCGGTCCTGAAGGGCGCGGCGGAGTTCTGTATGGACTGGCTCGTGGAGAAAAACGGCGAGCTCGTCACTTCGCCCGGCACCTCGCCGGAGAACATCTACATCACGCCGGACGGTTTCCGGGGCGCCACGCTCTACGGCGCCACGGCGGACCTCGCCATCATCCGGGAGTGCCTCACGGACGCCGTCGCGGCCGCCCGCGAACTCGCGGTGGACGATGATTTCATCGCCGAGGCCTCCGATGTGCTCGCCCGCCTGCGTCCCTACCAGGTCGGCGCCGCCGAAAACCTGCAGGAATGGTACTACGACTGGCGCGACTGGGAGCCCCAGCACCGCCATCAGTCGCATCTCATCGGCGCATACCCCGGCCACCAGTATGTGACCGGTCCTATCGCCGATGCCGCCTTGAAAACACTGGAAATCAAGGGCTTCGAAACCACTGGCTGGAGCTGCGGCTGGCGCGTGAACCTGTACGCCCGGCTCCGCGACGGCGAGAGCGCCTACAAGATGTACCGGCGCCTGCTCCGCTATGTGAGCCCCGACAACTTCCGGGGCCCGGACTACCGCAGTGGCGGCGGCACGTACCCGAACCTCTTCGACGCGCACTCGCCCTTCCAGATCGACGGAAACTTCGGCGGCTGCGCCGGCGTGATGGAAATGCTCCTCTACAGTGGTCCGGACGGCACCCTCCAGCCGCTCCCGGCCCTTCCTTCCGCCTGGCCCACCGGCTCCGTCAAGGGCCTCCGCACCCGCAAGGGAACGACCGTGGACCTTGTCTGGAAAGACGGGAAGGTGGTTTCTTTGAAGGAGCGCTGAAAAATCCTTGCGTTTTCGCTTGGCCGTATATATCTTTGCAAAAAGTATATATAATGCAAGTGGAGACAACCAGAAAACTCATCGACATCAAGGCACCCGTATTCAACAGTCTGTCTTTGAAGGCCAAGCGGAAAGGGGTGTCTCTCAAGCGGTATATCGAAGATTTGCTGGAAGAGGATGCCTATAAGGAGCATCTGGATGCCCCCGCGGGCGTGACCGATGGAAAGATCCTTTCCCTGATCGGCCTGGCGAAACCTGTCATCCGTCCTTCCGATTTGGAAGATGACCGGCTGCAATACATCTTGAACAAATGAAGCCGCGAATCTTGCTGGACACGAACATCATGCTCGACCTCATCCAGGAGCGTCCGGGCTACGAGGCGTGCGCGCGTGTCCTTCAGCGGCAGGAGGACGAGGAGATCGAAGTCTGTCTGTCGGTCCTGTCGATGGCCAACATTGCCTATGTCCTGCGGAAGACGGTCCCTCCCTTCCTGGTCATTCCCACGCTAAAACAGATTTCTTCCGTCGTGCGTATTGTTTCGATGGATGATCCCCAGTTGCAGCAGGCCCTGCTGATGGACGGCCCCGATTTCGAGGACATCCTGCAGTTGTCCTGCGCCGCCGCCCATGACTGCTCCATTCTTCTCACCCACAATCCGCGTGACTTCCATATCCGGAAGGGACTGTCTGCCACATCCTCCTTACCGGAAGTCCTAACCCCGGAAGAATACCTGAATTAAGCTATCCCACGTACTCCGACGGCGGGACGCCGAATTGCTTCTTGAAGGAGGTGGAGAAATGGGAGAGGGTGTTGAAGCCTGTCATATAGGCGATTTCGGACATATTGTACTTTCCTTCCTTCAGAAGGTCCGCCGCCCGGTTGAGCTTGTAGCGCTTGAAGAACACGCTCGGGTTCTCGCCGGTCAGGCCTTTCACCTTGTAGTAGAACTTCGTGCGGGAGATCTTCATCATCTCGGTGATGCGGGTGATGTCCAGGTCCACGTTGGCCAGTTCCTTTTCCATCAGCTCGTAGAGTTCCTTCATGAACGCGGCGTCGCGCGGGGAGAGCGCCTCGGGCTCGATGTCCTCCGTCGTCGTGATGGAGCCGAGCTGCTTGTGAAGTTTCTTGCGGTTGTCCAGCAGGGACTTCACGAGGGCCAGCAGATAGGCCGGCTGGAAGGGCTTGGTGACATAGGCGTCGGCCCCTTCGCGCAGGCCCTGGACCTGGTTCTCCACGGCGACCTTGGCCGTGACCAGCACCACGGGGATGTGGCTCAGCTGGAGGTCCGCCTTGACGGCCTTGCAAAGTTCGTAGCCGCTCATGCCGGGCATCACGACGTCGGAGATTACCAGGTCGGGAATCTCGTCCTCCATCCCCTTCAGGGCGGAAGCGCCGTCAAAGTACACGGACACGTTGTAGTACGGGCTCAGCAGCACCTTTACGTAGTGGGCGATGTCGATGTCGTCATCCACGACGGCAATCCGCTGGCGGTCGGCCTCGTCCGTCGCCGCCGCGGCGGCGTCGTCCGCGACCGGGGCGGGGATGTCATACACCGGCTTGATTTCCGTGCGCTCGTCCTCGGTATAGGAGCTCTCGCTCACGGGAAGCGCGAGGCTGAAGATGGCGCCGCCTTCTTCGCGGTTCGCAGCCTTGATATATCCGTGATGCAGGCCGGCCAGCACGCGGGCATAGAACAAGCCGATGCCCGAGCCGTGCGTATCGCCTTGATTGTTCGCTTGATAGAACCTTTCGAAGATCTTTTCCAACTCGCCTTCCGGAATGCCGCGACCCGTGTCTGCGACCGTGATTAGGGCATACTGGGTGTCGGTATCGGCCTTCGTGAGCGGGAAGGTGGCGGCCGCTTCGTCTCGCGGGACGACGTCGAAGGAGAGTGTCACGCGTCCGCCGGTGGGCGTGAACTTCATGGCGTTGGACAGGAGATTCATGACGATTTTTTGCACCTTGTCCACATCGGCCCACATCGGGAAGGAGTCCTCCAGCCCGTGGGTCTGGAGTTCGATGCCTTTGGCGCCGGCGTTGAAGCGGAACAGGTCCGCGATGCCCTGGAGCGGGGCGACGATGTCTCCATGCGCAGCCCGCAGCTGGAGCTTCTTGTCGCCGATGCGGTTGAAGTCCAGGAGCTGGTTCACCAGCGAGAGCATCCAGGTGGCATTGCGCTGGATGATGCCCACCAGCTGGCGGTCCTGGCCTTTCACGCCCTCGGACTCCGCCAGCTGGGAGACCGGCCCCGCAATCATCGTGAGCGGGGTGCGGAACTCGTGCGCCACATTGGAGAAATAGTTCATCTGGATCTTGCTCAGCCGCTTTTCCTGCTCCTTCTCCTTTTCAACGCGCTCGCGCTCGCGGCGCACCTCGTGGATGCGCCGGGCCGCTTCCTTCCGGATGCGGCTGATCCGGCGGTACAGCCGCCAGATGGCCGCCAGCACCAGCAGTCCGGCGAGAATGAACAGCAGGATGGCCCACCAGGTCTGGTACCAGGGCGGAAGAACCCGGACATTCAGGTATCTCTCGGTTTCTACGATGCTTTGGTTGTTGTTGGTAATGCGGACGCGGAAACGGTAACGGCCTGCCGGCAAGTTCGAGTAATAGGCGTCATGGTCGTTGCCTGCATCGACCCAGTCGGGGTCGTAGCCTTCCATCATGTAGTAGTAGTGCGTACGTTCCAAGCCGCTGAAATCCAGTGCCGCAAAGGAGATGCTGAAGGCGTTCTGGTCGTCGCGGATGACGATGTCCGGATCGTCCCGGAGTTCCCGCCCGATGGCGGCGCCCTTGCCGGGCTCCACCAGGACGTTGTGGATCTTCAGATCCTCGAAAACCAACGGGACTGAACGCTTCTGGGGCACGTCCAGCGGGTTGAACCAGGTGAGGCCGTGGGTACCGCCGAACACGAGCGTGCCGTCCGGCAGGACGCAGGACGCCCTTTCGGAGAACTGGTCTCCGCCGATGCCATCTTCCTTGAAGTAATTGACGAACCGGCCGACGGTGCGGTCGAACTTGCCGAGTCCGTTCATCGTGGACACCCAGATGTTGCCCTGGCGGTCCTCCTCGATGGAGCAGATGTCCAAGCAAGGGACTCCGTCCACCGGCTCGGTGACGGCTCCCCGCTTGGAGTGCCGGAGCAGGCCGTTCGCCGTGGTTCCCGCCCAGAACTCGCCGGCACTGTCCTTGAGGAGGCAGGTGGCCCGGAGGGCGGTGTGGCGGGCGCAGGCGGCCCTTTCTTCCTCAGTCATCTCCAGTTCCGTCACTTCGTCTGTAAACGGGTTCACGCTCACCAGCATCCGGTTGAGACCGGCGACCACGAGCCCGCTCTCTTCCGTCATTTCCAGGTCGGTCACATAGGGCGTCTCGGCATCCTTCCAGAGTGTGACGGATGTCGTTTCGCGGGTGGCCTTGTCGTATCGGATCAAGTCGGGGCTCATACCGCCCAGCCAGATGCGGCCTTGCCCGTCCTCCGCGATGGCGCTTGCATTCGCTACGAAGAGGTTGTCCAGGACTTGGAACCGGTTTCCATCGTAACGGCACCGGACCACCCAGTACTTCTCCTGGAAAAACAGCCACAGGTCACCGGCGGAATCACAGAATACCTTCGTGCAGCGGTGGTAACCCACATTGGTATCCGGAAGCAGGGAATCTACGTTCACGCTTCGGAGGTCCTTCTTGCGCAGGTCATACAGCCATAATCCATCGCGGAGCGTGGCGATCCAGAGCCGCTGCTCCTGGTCCAGGCACACGGATACAACCGTTTTCCCGGCGAAGGCCGATGTCAGGAACTTGTTGCTGTTGAATTGGTTCCTATATAGGTAAGAGACCGTGTAACCCTGGTCCGTGGTGCCGAACCACAGGTTGTGCTCGCTGTCCCGGAAGATGGTGCGGATCTCGGAGTCGGGCAGTTCGAAGGGGAAGCCGGCGTCATCCTGGAAAAGGACGCGCTCCGTCGTCCGGTAATAGTGGAACATGCCCTTGCCGATGACGTTCAGCAGGATGGAGCGGTCGTCGACGTTATAGATGATATCGACATCACCCTGCATCAATCGGGGCTCGTTCCGGATGGCGTCGGGCAGTTCCTTCCAGGTGCGCGCCCGGGTGTCGAAGATGCTCATCCGGCCCATGCCGGACATCCAGAGTTCCCCGTTTCCGGCATCGCACAAATGATAGACGATGTGGGTGGTCGGGTAGGAAGCAGACAGGGAAAAATCGTCGGTGTTGTAGCAGTTCAGGGCTCTCCCACTCTCGGAGATGACCCAGAGCAGGTTGCCATCCTGGACCGAATACGGGGAGCTGAAGGCGTTGAAGTCGCGGATTGCCGGCCGGAAGCGGTCCGCGTCCGTATCGTACTGGTAGAGAATGGCGGAATTGCTCATCAGGAGTTTCCCGTCCCGGGTCTCCCAGATACGGTTTGCATTCGGACGTCCGGGAGCAGGCACGTGCCGGAACTGGCCCTCGGGTGTCAGCCGGGCGACCCCGCCGTTCGTCGCGGCCCAGATGGTTCCGTTCGAACTGCGATAGACGTCGTTCACCTGGTTGTCGGGAAGGCCTAACGTATCGTCCGCGCTGAAGTACTGGTGATACTCGTGGACGCTGTACCGGTTGAGTCCGCGGGAAGTGGCGATCCAGATATGTCCGTCGTCATCCTCGGCGAAGGCGTTCACCCGCTGGTTGGACAGCCGGTCGGAAACGAGGATGTTTCCGGACGTCTGGGAAACGGGCGGAGCGCCGCGTTGGCAACCTGCGAGGGCGGCCAGGAGGAGGATAAGGGTCAGAAGTTTGTATTTCATAGGTGTTGGTTCGTTTTAGTGCTTGTAAAGATAGTGATTTTTGAACAAATAGAAAGAAGTTTGAACAAATGCGCGGGTACGAAGTACGGATACGAAAACTATTGAAAAGCACAAAAAAGGATTGTGCGGCTTATTTAGGAACTTTGCATTGGACGAAAACCGTTTGTTATGACACTGAAACCCTACCTCGCTTTTCTGCTCGCCGCGACGCTGGCCGCGTCCTGCGGGCAACCGACCCGGAGGAACGCCGAGTGCGTCGGCAGCCTGGAGACTTCCGCCAAGCAGACAACCGTCAAGACGGTATCCGGTCCCGTTGCCGGCTATGTCGATGACGGTGTTTTCATCTACAAGGGCATTCCCTACGCCAAGGCGGAGCGTTTTGCCCCGGCCGTCGATCCCGACCCTTGGACGGATGTCCGTCCCAGCCGGGCCTTCGGTCCCACGGCTCCGGCGCCCGCCCGTTCCGGCTGGTGGTCCGACGACCAGGCTTTCACCATGCACTGGGACGACGGTTTCCACGACGAGGACTGCCTCCGGGTCAATGTCTGGACCGGCGGCATCAACGACGGGAAAAAGCGACCCGTGATGGTATGGCTGCACGGCGGCGGTTTCCGCGAAGGTTCCGGCCAGGAACTCATCTGCTATGACGGCACGAACCTGGCCCGCGACCACGGCGTGGTGGTGGTCTCCCTGAACCACCGGCTCAATGTCCTCGGATTCTTGGATCTGTCCGCTTTCGGCGCCAAGTATGCGCATAGCGGCAACCTCGGCATGATGGACATCGTCAAGGCGCTGGAATGGGTCCGCGACAACATCGCGAATTTCGGCGGCGACCCCGCGAACGTGACTATCTTCGGCCAGAGCGGTGGAGGCGGCAAGGTGTCCACCTTGATGGCGATGCCTTCCGCGAAAGGTCTCTTCTCAAAGGCCATCGTCGAGAGCGGTTCCATCACCAATCTCCTTTCTCCCAAGTACTCCCGCCGGATCGGTGTGGCCACGGTCGCGAACCTGGGCCTGCCCCCTTCCCGGATCGAAGATATTGCTACCGTCCCTTACGACAAGCTTCTGGCGGCTTATGACGCAGCCATGAAGACGGTCGCCGAGGAGGCCCGCGAGGACGGCGCCTTCCCGGCGAACCTCCTGGACGCCATCCTGTTCGGTCAGGTGCCTGTGGTGGACGGCGAAATCATTCCCGCCCAGCCCGGAACGGCTGAGGCCCTGGCCCTGTCCAAGGACGTTCCCGTTATCATCGGAACGGTCTATCACGAGTTTACCCGGGACCAGGAAGATCCCATCTTCAAGCCCCTGGCCCTCCGTCAGGCGCAGGATCGCGCGTCCGCGGGTTGCGCGCCCGTGTATATGTATCAGTTCACGTGGGAGTCGCCCGTGCTGGACGGCGCCCTGGGCAGCACCCACTGCATTGAGATTCCCTTCGTCTTCGACAACGTCCTCCTTCACCGCACCTTCACGGGCGGGGGAGACGATGCCGTCGAGCTCGGCCACCGCGTTAGCCGCCTCTGGACGAACTTTGCCAAGGCGGGAGTTCCGTCCGCCGAAGGGATGCCGGAGTGGGAAGCTTATCCCAAGACCTTGATGATCGATATAAAAACCGAACTTAAATAATGAAAAGACGTATCATTCTGTTTTTGGCAGCGGTCGGGATGATTTCCTGTGGCACGAGCCAGACCAAGGACAACGATCCCTGGGGTGAGATCGACCCCGGCAAGGTAGAAGCGCAGTCGGTGGCGATGGACCGGTCCATGCACAGCCAATCCATGAACCGGGATATGACCTATTCCGTCTGGCTTCCCAACGGCTATGACGAGAAGAAGACCTATCCGTTCCTGTATCTGCTGCATGGGTATGAGGACGGTAACCAGAATGCCACCCATAACCGCTGCTGGCTGGACAAAGGCAACGCCGCCTACCTGGCAGACCAGTACCAGAAGAACGGGGGAGTCCCGATGGTGATCATCATGCCCAACGGCCTGGACAAATTCTATATCTGGGACGGCTACGAGGATTATTTCGAGAAAGAGCTCATGGCCCAGGTCGAGGCCGATTACCACTGCAACGGCAAGCGGGCCATCGCCGGCCTGTCGATGGGCGGCTTCGGCACGCTGTGGCACGCCACCAAGTTCCCGCAGAAATTTACCTACGCCTATGCGATGAGTCCGGCCGCCTCCATGATGGGCATGGATCCGAAGAACAACATCACCGCTGCTCCGGACAAGTCGGTTTTTCCCGCGTTCACCATCGAGGTAGGAAAGTCGGACATGACGGTCAACAATGCCGATTCCAAGAAACTGTATGACCATATGGTCAAGAACGGCATCCCCTGCGACTGGGTCGAACGGGACGGCACCCACGACTGGGCGTTCTGGAAGGGCTGCCTGCCCAAGGCGCTCCAGAAAGTCGGAAAATCATTCTAATCAGACCAAATAAACCATTTTAAACACAAAACCCATGAAACGAATCCTTTCCTCCATCGCCCTCTGCCTGGCCATTGCCGGCACGATGAACGCGCAAGAACTGGCCAACTTCAACTTCGGAGGCCGCCAGCGTCCCGTGGTCTCCCCGGAGATCCAGAATGACAGCGTCACCTTCCGTCTGAAGGCTGACTACGCCACCGTGGTGAAGCTCAGCGGATCCTGGATGCCGAACCCCTATGGCGGCACCATCGACATGTTCCGCGGTCCGGGCAACGTCTGGGAAGTGAAGATTCCGCTCCCGGAGCCGGAGATCTACACCTACAACTTCGTCGTGGACGGTGTCGCGGTGAACGACCCGCAGAACATCTATGTCCAGCGTGACGGCACCCGCTTCCTCCCGATGCTCATCGTCCCTGGCAAGCGTACCGAGAACTACAACGAGGCCACCCAGCACGGCACTGTGAGCCATCCCTGGTACCACAGCAACATCCTCGGCATGGACCGTCGCCTGACCGTCTATACCCCGTACGGCTATGAGAACAATCCCAAAAAGAAGTATCCGGTCCTTTACCTCCTGCACGGCGCAGGTGGTGACGAGGAAGCCTGGATCTCCATGGGCCGTACTGCCCAGATCCTGGACAACCTCATCGAGAAAGGTCTGGCCGAGCCGATGATCGTCGTCATGCCGAACGGCAACGCCAACCAGGCGGCCGCCCGCACCCTCGGCATCCCCGAGAAGCAGATGCAGATGCGCTGGGACCGCGAGGCCCTCGCCCAGATGCCCGAGGCCGAGCGCAACAAGCTCATGAACGGCTATGTGATCAGCCTCTGCGAGGAGATCGTCCCGTTCATCGAGAAGAACTTCCGCGCCATTGCGAAGCCGGCTTCCCGCGCGATCGCCGGTCTGTCCATGGGCGGCGGTCACACCATCACCGCCTCCAATATGTATCCGGAGATGTTCGACTATATCTGCCCCCTCTCCGCTGCCGGTTCCGCCACGCCTGAGCAGGTCGCGACCCTCAAGAAGGCCGGCGTGAAACTCTACTTCCTCGCCTGCGGCAACACCGATTTCCTCTTCGAAGGCTCCAAGACGCTGGACAAGACCCTCACCGAGCAGGGCCTCGACCACGAGTTCTTCGTCTCCGAGGGCGGTCACGTCTGGGCCAACTGGCGCCTGTACCTGAACACCTTCGCCCAGAAGCTCTTCAAGTAGCAACTACAACCAAACTTTAACCCATATGAGACAAACTAACCTGCTCAAGCGGGCGATGTCCGTGGTGCTGGGACTCGTTCTCGGCGCCTCGGCGTTGCTGGCCCAGAACATCACGGTGACCGGCACGGTCACAGATGCGCTGAAGGAGCCGATCATAGGCGCTTCAGTCCTGCAGCAGGGAACCACCAACGGTACGGCTACCGACATCGACGGTAACTTTACCCTCTCGGTCCCTGCAGACGCAATCCTCGAGATTTCGTCCATCGGTTTCGAAACCCGTGTGCTGAAAGCGACGGCGAAGATGGATGTCATCCTGGTGGAAGACTCCGAAATGCTGAATGAAACCGTCGTCGTCGGTTACGGCGTCCAGAAGAGGGAGTCCCTTACCGGCGCCATCACGCAGATCCGTTCCGAGGACATCGCCGCCACCAAGACGGCCGACGGTGTCGCCGCCCTCCAGGGCAAGATCCCGGGCCTGCTGATCACCCAGAACAGCGGCAAGCCGGGCGCCTTCGCCTCCGAAATCAACCTCCGTGGCTTCGGTACCCCGATGGTGGTCGTGGACGGTGTCGTCCGTTCCACCACCCGTACCCGTAAGTCCACCACCTGGAACCAGGACCCCAACGCGCTTGAAAGCTACACCGACCTCTCCGTCCTGCAGGAACTGAACCCTGAGGACATCGAGAGCATCTCCGTGCTGAAGGACGCTTCCGCGACCATCTATGGTCTCGGCGCCCAGAACGGCGTGATCCTCATCACCACCAAGAAGGGCCAGGTGAAGAAGCCGAGCGTGAACTTCAGCGCCAACCTGAGCTTCGCCCAGCCTGTCGTCCCCCGCAAGGTGGAAAGCTGGACCTCCTTCATGAAATGGGAGAATGCCATGTCCGACGTGGGCAAGATGGGCCACCGCTGGGCCGATGCGCAGATCGCCGCCTACGAGAGCGGTGCCGAGACTTGGACGGATGCCGAAGGCAAGGTCCACGACACCATCTACACCGACTGGTACGATGAGGTTTACCGGAAGGCTGCGTTCAACCAGCAGTACAACGTCTCCATCATGGGCGGCAACGACCTGGTGAACTACTACTTCGGCGGCAGCTATGCCGACGATAACCCCATCCTGAAGGGTGATGCCTACGGCTACAAGCGGTATGGCTTCAATGGCAACGTGTCCGTGAAGCTCCTCCCGGAACTCACGATGCGTTACACCACGAACTTCCGCCAGAGCACCAACCAGGGCATGGGTGACTTCGACCTGGACTGGAACATCTTCTACTACATCTATCAGTCCAACCCGACCGTGGGCGTTCACCCCAAGAACAATCCTTCCCACTACACGGATGTGGAGGAGCACCTCAACCCGGTGGCCTTGCTGGATCCCGAGACGACCGGTTTCACCAAGACGGACCGCAAGGACTTCAGCAACACCGTTGATTTCACCTATGAGGCTCCGTTCCTGAAGGGACTCAAGTTTCAGGCCACCGGCGCCTACGACTTCGGCCGCAGCAAGCAGCGCACCCTGGTGAAGAGCTTCATCCTGTATGATTATATGACGGATGCGCCCGCCTACACTTGGGCCAACGCCCGTAACGAGACCGAGTATGCCGAGATGTGGAACGACAACACCCGCATCTACGGCCGTGTCCAGGCCCTGTTCGACCGCCAGTTCGGCCGTCACAATGTGTCTGCGATGCTCGGTGGCGAACTGACCAGCATCACCAATGCGATGATCGGCGCCTCCCGCTACTATGGTCCCGACAAGGAGCAGTTCCTCTATACGCACGATGTGATCAACCAAGGTCTGCTCGATTCCCGCAGCAGCAACCAGGGTACCCGTTCCACCAACCGCACCGCCGGTTACATCGGCCGTATCAACTACAACTACATGGGCAAGTACCTCGTGGAGGTGATGGGCCGTTATGACGGTAGCTACATGTACCAGAAGGGCAAGCGTTGGAGCTTGTTCCCGTCCTACTCCGTCGGTTGGAGAATCTCCGAGGAGCGGTTCTTCAAGAACCTCTTCCCGGCCGTGAACAACCTCAAGTTCCGCTGGTCCGACGGTTTCACCGGCTCCCCGCAGGGAGGTGCCTACGCTTACATCAACGGTTACGCCCGGAGCGGATCCTGGGTGTTCTCCGATGGAAAGACCACGACCGGTTATGCCAACAACTCCGTGGCCAACACCGTCCTCACCTGGGCGAAGGTCCGGATGCAGGACTTCGGTGTGGACTGGGAAGTCTGGCAGGGCAAGTTCGGCGGTACTTTCGACTGGTTCCGTCGTCAGGTGATCGGTACGGCCGCCACGCGTAAGGTCGACCTTCCCGATTTCTATGCCGTCTCCATCCCTCAGGAGAACCTGAACCGCAATGAGACCCAGGGTCTCGAACTCACCCTCTACCACCGCAACAGCATCGGCAACTTCTCCTACCGCATCCAGGGTACGGCCACCTTCTCCCGCTATCGCCAGACCTACATCGAGAGCGAGAAGACCAATACGGGCTACGGCTCTCAGATGGCCTACTGGAAGAGCGCCCAGCTCAACCGTTGGAACGGCGCTTTCGGTGGCAGCACCTACCACTGGACGGGCGACCGTTTCACCTCCATCGACCAGGCCAGCAGCAGCCAGGTCCTGTACTCCGCCCTCAGCTCCAGCGAAGGAAACCGCGGCCTGATCGTGGGTCAGTACCAGATCGAAGACCGTAACGGCAACGGCTATATCGACAGCGATGACGTCTACTACACCTGGGGAAGCGGCAACCCGCCCCTCCAGTTCGGTCTCACCTTCAGCGGCAGCTACAAGAACTTCGACTTCAGCCTCCTGTTCAACGGTGCCACGATGAAGTGGAAGGGCTACGGCCTCAGCGCCTATTCCGGCTACGGCTTCCTCAACTACCTGCCTTCGCAGTACACGGACGCCTATCACGTGACCCACTACGGTGACGATCCTTGGGATCCCGCTACGCAGTGGACCGCAGGCTTCTGGCCGGCCCTTGTGCGTCTGAGCCAGGTCGGCTCCTACAACGCCCCGATGTATGGCTCCAACCAGCCCTACAACTTCGTGGATGCCACCTACCTTCGTCTGAAGACCATTGAACTGGGTTACCGTGTGAGCCCGAACTTCCTCAAGAAGGCCGGCATCAAGAGCGCCCGCGTGTTCTTCAACGGCGGCAACCTCCTGACCTTCTGCTCCAAGTATCTGAAGTTTGTCGATCCGGAATCCAATGACCAGGGTCGTGCCGGTGGTGAATTCCAGATCAACAAGACCTACAGCTTCGGCTTCAACCTCAACTTCTAATCCTGCAAGATCATGAAAAAGATATTCGCTTTTATCCTCATTGCCGGACTCTCTCTCGGGATTTCTTCCTGTGACAAGTTTTTCGACAGCATGGAAGGTGACCTGAGCAAGGTGGCGGCCGAAGACCTCCTGAACACGGAGAACGGCCTGCTTTCCCTGCTGGCCAACCTGTACTCCCAGCTGCCCGGAATCGGTCTCTCCGACAATGACAAGAACCAGTTCTTCGGCGCCGGCGCCCGCGACCTTCCCTCCTATGGAAATACCGTCTCGGGTTTCTGGAACTACACGGCGGTCCGTGCCGTGAACGTGTTCCTCCAGGCCGTCGAGGATTGCCGCGAGAACGGCGTCCTGGACGACAAGGCGGCTGACGCATACAAGGGCGAGGCCCTGTTCATCCGCGCTTACTACTATTTCGCCAGTGTCCGTATCTACGGTGGCGTTCCTATCGTGACCGAACCTCTCGACAAGTACTATGGTACCGAAGAGGAGGACAAGTTATATGTTCCGCGTTCCACGGAGAAAGAGACTTGGGACTGGGTCCTCGATCAGTTCGAGAAAGCGGCTCAGCTGCTGCCTGAGAAGCAGACGCAGGAGATGCGCGCCACCCGGTATTCCGCCTACGCCCTGGAAGCCCGTGCCGCCCTGTGGGCCGCTTCCGTGAGCAAGTACTGGGACCGTGCCACGCTGAACAGCAACTATGAGGCCGTCCAGAAGAAACTCTCATACATGGAGAAGAGCTACGCCAACGCCTATTATCAGAAAGCCATCGATGCGGCGTCCAAGGTGATGGCTGCCGACTCCGGCTACAAGCTCTACGGCGCGGATCCTTCCGACATCAAGACCGCCATCACCAACCTCACCAACCTGTTCCAGACCTGGCAGAAGGATGAGGGGCTCTTCGGCCGTTCCTACCGGACAGGCGGCGACGACACCAACGGCGCACAGAACTGGGTGCCCAACCAGTGGGCCTCCGGTTATACCGGAACCGGTGTCGCCAGCTATGCCGTCACCCTGAACCTCGCCGACGAGTACGACTACTACACCGACGAGACCAACCGAGGCCGCAAGGACGGTAAGATCCAGACCCTGGTGAACGGTGACGAGAATGTCTATATGAGCGATCCCGAGGTTGAGTTCACTGCCGACAAGGTGGCTTCTTACAAGCACTACAACACCATCGACGAGCCCTTCCTCCTGAAGGACGCCCGCTTCCAGGCCTGGGTCCTCTATCCCGGCGCCGAATTCCGCGGAGCCATCCACTATGCGCAGGGCGGTATGGTGAAGCCCGACGGCACCGTCGAGGTGTATCCCAACGCCAAGTCCAATGGTGAAGGCAACTACAGTTTCTATGTGAAGGGCGCCAACGAGAAGGATGCCTCCCAGAAGGATTACATCTGGGCCTATGGCGGAAAGGACATCAACAACTCTTCCTTCATGGGTCTGACCACCGACAAGAATGGTAACAACCGCAACGCCTACTGCTTCACGCCCCGCAAGTTCATGGACCAGAACGCCAGCAGCGACATCGTCCAGTCTCCGTACTATGACATCCGCTACGCCGAGGTGCTCCTGACCTATGCCGAGGCCGTCTGCGAGAGTGGCCTCGGGGACAAGGCCCTGGCCGCCAAGTGCCTGAACGAGGTCCGTCACCGGGCCGGCTTCAAGGACGATGTCGCTCTCACCATCGATAACATCCTCCACGAGTGGAAAGTGGAGTTCGCCTTCGAGAGCAAGTGGGCCAATGTCCTTTATCGCCGTCGCGGCTACTACAATCCCAACAACCAGAACCAGGAAGAAGGGAACATCGGCAAGAAGCTCACCCTGATCCCGCTCGCCGACATCTCCGGCGGCAAGGAATCCTACATCTTCCTCCGTGCCCTGCCTGTCGTTTCAATGTCCAAGTACTGGGGTTCCAATCCCACCCTCTCCTATACGGGCAATTACTACAGTGGCATTCCGAATTACAAGAACAACCGGATTGTGGACAACAACCGTCTCCCTGAATAATTAAATGAATCGAGCAATGAAAAAGTTTATCATATCCGTCGCCGTTCTGCTGGCCTCGCTTTCCGCGACCGTTTCCTGCAGTTTCTTCGAACTGGACAGTTTTGAAGGCCCCAACGCGGAGGTGACCGGCAACCTCATCGATATGGTCACCGGCGAAAAGATGAGCATCGAAGCGGCCCAGAGCCAGGGATTCGACTGGTCCACCTGGTCGATGGTGACCACGGTCAGCTACGGTGCACTCACCGTTTATGAACAAGGGTATGTCCCCCCGACCTGGGGAGGCGCCCCCGAGGATTATCCGGGCACGGACAGCGGCCAGTACTGGATGGTCCGTTTCGACGGCCAGTTCACCAATACGCGCGTGTTCGCAGCCACTTACAAGTACTCCACTCAGAAGCTCCTTCCTTGCTATGACCCGGAGCCGGGCAAGGATACGTTTGAACTCAAGAAAGGCAAGAACCGGATGGACATCGGCGTCCTGCCGTTCTGCCGCGTCAAGGATCCGAAGATCGAGTACAACGCCGCCACCAAGAAACTGGTTGCTACCTTCTATGTGGAACTGGGCGACCCGAACCGGGCCAACAAGGTCACTAACGTGGCTTTCTGCGGCAATACCCAACTCTTCGTGGGTGCCAACAGCATGAACCTGGCCAAGGACCACAAGCCCGCCAAGGCGCAGAACGTCCAGCCAGGTGAACTGGTCACCCTCGAGATCGACACGACCTCTCCCGATGTGGCCGACCTGTTCAAGTATCCGACGCAGGACCGTTATTTCCGCATCGGCGCGATGGCCGAAGGCAACGGCTACAACTCGGAGAAGAACAAGTACTACAATTTCTCGCCTGTCTACAAGATGTCCGCCGACTTCTCCAAGATCGAAGAGGTTCAGTGGGACACTGTCCAGTGGTAACGCTTAAAGACTGTCTGAAATATGAAAAAGATATCTAGTTTATTGGTCTTCGGCCTCGCACTGCTGCTTTCCTGCGAAAAGGAAGGCCCGACGACGGTCAATGAGATCACGGATCTTTACACGGCACCTGCCGGCGCCAAGGAGATGACGTTCACCGGTGGAGAATCCACCTGGTCCACCGACCGTCGTTATTTCGACCTGAAGTTCAGTGACCTCACCACCACTCTGGTGGGTTACGACGCTTTTCTCGCTCCCGGCCTGTATCTGCTGGGCGGCGACGAGATCGGCAAGGCTATCGCCGCCAAGACGAAAGTGGGCGGCCAGACTCCCTCCGAGGGTTGGATCACGGTCAACAACCGGGACGGCAAGTATCAGTTTACGGCCCAGTTCGGGGACCAGGTGTACTTCTGGGCGGGCTCGCTGCCCTTCCAGGCCGACCCGGCTCCGCTTGACCTGACGGTCCTCCAGCAGGCTTCCGCCAACAAGGACAGCAAGCTGGTCACCCTGCAGCTGGCGACCGAAGGCATCTCCCTGGGCTACGATGAGAACTGGCAGCAGGTCTGGACGGGTGAAGGCAAGTACGTCGCCATCGACCTGTACAGCGAGGACGGCTATCTCCACGATGGTCTGTATCGTGCCTCCGCCCAGGGCGGTGTCGTCAATTCCGGCGAGTTCGGGATCGGGTACGACGCCGTGGTCGACTGGGGTTGGGGCCCCATGGAGATGAAGGACTGGGGCACCTGCCTCTGGACGGTTTCCGGTGGCAAGGCGACTGCGGAGAAGATCACCAGCGGCCTGGTCAATGTGGCCAGCCGCGAAGAGAAGGTGGATGGCAAGGATGTCACGATCTGGACCATCACCTGGGGTGCCGAGTATCCTGTGGAAGTCGTCTTCGAAGGCGCTGTCCCGACCCTCACCAAACCGAAGAGACCGGATGGACCTGTCGCTCTCGACTACACGTACACGATTGGTGATCCGATGGATTGCTCCACGCAGGCCGGTGATGTCGTTGCCGGTGTCAAGAAGTATCCTTTCAACTTCGTCGATGCTGCCGGTGAGCAAGTTGCTTATCTGGAGTTCATCCTGGTGGATGGCGCCGCGGACGTCGTGCCCGGTGACTATGTCTCCACCGAGTACGCGCACGAGCCCGGCCAGCTGGCTAACGGTTACTTTATGGACTTCGGTGACTGGGGCACTTTCTCCGGCGGTTCCTGGTATGTGAACGGCGCAGGCGAGAAGGTCTTTATCGATCCGGGCGTGACGGTCTCCGTCGAGGCGGTCGGAACGGGCGCCTTCAAGTTCGCCAGCGACGGCTTCCTGTTCGCCGCGGCCGGTCCCAACTATGTGCCGGGTGGTGACGAAGGTGATGATGATGTCACGGGCGATGTCGTCCTCAAGCTCACTTCCGGCCTGACCTATACGATGGAGGATGTGACTGCCGGTAATACGGCGGCTGATGGCTCTGCCCTCAGCGGCATGACGCTTTGGAGAGTCTCCGTACTGAATGGTGCGGATGAGGTCGCCGAGTTCGATCTGGGAACCGCTGAAGGTTCGCAGGATCTGGCGGGTACCTATACCGTTATGTCCTATCCGGATGCCGTTGGAAAGGCCGGCAATGGCTGGGGCTTTATTCCTTGGATGAAGGGAGGATGCTACTTCGTCGTCGAGGGCAACTACTATTGGATTCCTTCCGATTCGACCATCAAAGTCTCCAACAACGCGGACGGTACCCTCAAGATCAAGTTTGAGGGAGCCATCCAGAACTCCGACAACACGGATGGAGGTCTGGGCGGACTGTTGCTGAACAACATCGCCAAGTCCTGATCCTTCCTGAACCTGAATTCTGAATCGGGGCCGGTCATTGGGGCCGGCCCCTTTTTCTTTGAAGGGAATGTTTGTATCTTTGTTATTGACAATGAGTCATTCCTTTATGAAACGAATCCTTTCTTTCGCCCTCTGCCTGGCTCTGGCAGGTGGCGCCGTTCTCCGTGCCCAGGAGTATCCCTTCCAGGACACGAAACTCTCCGAGGACGAACGGCTGGACAACGCCGTGTCCCTAATGACTGTCGATGAGAAGATCATGACGATCGTCGGGCAGGGCGTTCCTCGTCTTGGCATCGCCGGCCCCGGCGCGACCGAGGCCATCCACGGCATCGTACGCGGCGGCGACGCCGAACTCCCGAATCTCGGGAACGCCGGCCAGTTCGGCAACTGGCCCGGCCGTCCGCAGCCGAAGTACCGCAACAGCACCGCCTTCCCGCAGGCTTATGGCGTGGGGGAGACCTGGGACCGGGAAATGGCCCATATCGTCGGTGACGTGATGTCCTATGAGGCCCGCTTCTACTCCAAGGAGAATCCGTTCAAGTGCCTGGTCCTTTGGGCTCCGAACGCCGACCTCGCCCGTGACCCCCGCTGGGGCCGCACTGAAGAGAGCTTCGGCGAGGATCCTTATCTCGTGGGCGAAATGGTCGCCGCCGAGGTGAAGGGCATTCAGGGCGATGACCCTAAGTACTGGCGGGGCGCGGCGCTGATGAAGCATTTCCTCGCGAACAGCAACGAGGACAGTCGCTACAAGACGGATTCCCGTTTCGACGAGGAACTCTTCCGCGACTACTATTCCTATGGTTTCTGGAAGGGAGCCCGTGCCGGGGCCATGTCCCTGATGACCGCCTACAACGCCTACAACGGCATCCCTTGCATCGCCGCGCCGTTCATCAAGGAAGTCCTGATTGACGAGTGGGGCATGAAGGGTACGATCGTGGACGATGCCGGCGCCCTCCGGTTCATGTACATGCCGGAGATGCACGGCTATGCATCCGATGTGAACGACGCCGTCAAGAAGGCTCTGGAGGCCGGTCTGAGCCGTTTTATCGACTCCAACTTTACCCAAGTGAAGGCCGCGTACGATGCGGGCTACCTCTCGGACGAAGTAATCGATGAGCGCACGAAGGCCAATCTCCGGACGATGCTCCGCCTCGGCCTGATGGACGCGGAATGCCCGTATGACGCGCAGGAATTCGGTTCCGAGGAAGACATTCCCTGGGAGCGTCAGGAATTCAAGGACAAGGCCCGCCTGGTGACGCAGAAGTCCATCGTCCTCCTCAAGAATGAAGGCAATCTGCTTCCGCTGGACAAGTCCAAGGTCAAGAAGATCGCCGTCTTCGGCAACCGTGCCGAGAAGGTCCTCAAGGATTGGTACGGCGCCCTGCCGGCCTACCGTGTAAGCCCGCTCGACGGCATCAAGGCCAAGGTCGAAGGCACTGACGTAGAGGTGAAGTTCCAGCGCTGGGATTCCGACGGCTCCGCCCAGGAACTGGCGAAATGGGCCGACGTGTGCATCGTTTGCGTGGGCAACCACCCCGCCACGAGCCCGGACTGGGACCAGCAGAGCGTCCAGGCCCCCTGGGCCTACGGCACCGTGGCCGGTGACGGCCGCGAGGCCCTGGACCGCCGCAGCCTCCAGTTGGAGACCGAGGACCTCATCAAGGTCGTCTGGCAGGCGAACCACAACACCGTGGTCACGCTCATCTCCAGCTTCCCGTTCGCGATTAACTGGACCGCGGAGAATGTCCCTGCCATCGTCCATATGACCCAGTGCAGCCAGGAAACGGGCAATGCGCTGGCCGATGTCCTGTTCGGCGACTACAATCCCGCCGGCCGTCTCACCCAGACCTGGGTGAAGGACATCCTGGACCTCCCGAACCTGCTGGACTACGACATCCGCCATGGCCGCACCTACATGTACGCCAAGGCGAAGCCCATCTTCCCGTTCGGCTTCGGCCTCAGCTACACCACCTTCAAGTATTCGCACTTGAAGGTCAGGAAGGATGGCGATAACTACGTGGTCAAGTTCGACCTCAAGAACACCGGTTCCCACGACGGCGAGGAAGTGGTCCAGCTGTATGCCAAGTTTAAAAATGACGACGCTTCCAAGCGTCTCCGCGGCTTCGAGCGCGTATCTGTGAAGGCAGGGGAGACCGTTCCCGTGGAAATCGTGGTCCCGGCCGATGACCTGAAGCTCTGGGACAGCGAGAAGCACGCTTTCGCTTTCCGGAACAAACGTGCAAAACTCCTTGTCGGCGCCTCCTCGGAGGACATCCGGCTCAAGAAAAACATCAAACTCTAAAAGATATGAAGAAAATCCTCATCGCGGTAGCCGCCCTCACGCTCGGCGTCACCGCTTTCGCGCAGCAGGCCCTCTTCGGGGGAGCCGGCGTAGAATCTCCCGTCATCAATGCCGACGGTACCGTCACCTTCCGTTACCAGGACCCCAAGGCGGTCCGGGTGGAGGTGACCGGTGATTTCCTCCCTACCCAAAAGATGGAGGTGGAATTCAACGGCCAGAAGATGTCCTATGACACCCCCGGCGTGGGCGTGCTCAAGGAAGGAAAGAACGGTGTGTGGGAGTATACCACCCCCTTCAAGGTGGCTCCCGAAATGTACACCTATACCTTCAACGTGGACGGCAAGTCGATGATCGACCCGAACAACGTGTTCGTCAACCGCGACATCGCCTCCCTGACCAGCGTCCTGCTGGTCCCCGAGGCGGGCGCCCGCAGCGACCTCTATGCCATCCATCGCGTCCCGCATGGCACCGTGTCCAAGGTGTGGTACCCGTCCGCTACGGCGGGCTTCGACCGCCGCCTGACGGTCTATACCCCGGCCGGTTACGAGAACAACCCCAAGGCCAAATATCCCGTGCTGTACGTCCTGCACGGCATTGGCGGTGACGAAGACGCCTGGGTCACCCAGGGCCGCGCCACGCAGATTCTCGACAATCTCATCGCCCGCGGCGAGGCGAAGCCGATGATCGTCGTCTTCACGAACGGCAACATCTCCCAGGAGGCCGCTCCGCTGGAGAATTCCACCGGCTACACCCGTCCGACGATGTCTCTCCCGCAGACGATGGAAGGCACCTTCGAGACCTCTTTCCCGGAAGTCGTCAAGTTTATCGACAGCCACTACCGGACCATCGCCAAGAAGCAGGGACGCGCCATCTGCGGCCTGTCCATGGGCGGTTTCCACACCCTGTATATCACGCTGAACAACCCGGACATGTTCAACTACTCCGGCATGTTCTCCGCCGCCATCGGCACCGGTTCCGAGCAGCAGGCCGCGCACAAGGAGATTTACGAGAACATCGACGGCAAGCTCGCGACCTACTTCTCCAAGAAGCCTGCCCTCCTGTGGATCGGCATCGGCAAGACGGACTTCCTCATCCAGGCCAACAACGACTTCCGCGCGAAACTGGACGCGGCCGGTTATCCGTACAAGTACATGGAAACCGACGGCGGCCACATCTGGCGCAACTGGCGGATCTACCTCTCCGAGTTCGTCCCGCTTATTTTCAAGTAACTGACTGATTGAATGTTATATGCAGAGAGGTGCACCGCGCGGTGCACCTCTCTACGTTTATATGCTTACTTCTCAAGCAGTTAGAACTGCTTCACCAGCCAGTCCATCGGACTGCCTTCTGAGTAGTCATCCAGGAGAGGGACCCAGGAGAAGTGGGCCATCATCGGGGCGACGCCCCAGCGGACGAGATCTTCATCGCTGTAGATGAGCATCTTGTCATCCTGTGCGCCCAGGCGCTTTCGGGCCTCGGTGTAGGCGTAGGTGCTGGCGACTTTGCAGGTACGGTCGGTTTCCGCATGGACAAAGAACATTGGGAGTTTCACGAAGGCGTCGATGTCCATGGGAGCGAGCGCCATGTCGGTGCCGTTCCACTTGTAGACGCAGTCACCGCGCCAGACTTTCTCCACGTCGTCGGCATACTGGCCGGGATACTTCTCCTCGACCTGGTGGATGGGAACGATCGGGTCCATGGCGCAGCAGGGGATGGCGGCCTTGAAACGGTCTGCGAACTGCATCATGAAGCGCATCGTGCAGCCGCCGCCGCTGGAAGCGCCTGCGCAGAAGAGCTTGCTGCCATCCACCTTGCCCTCAGCGATCAACTGGTCGATGAAGGCCATCTGGAGGGCGTTGTTGCGGTCGATGAGCTCGATCTTCTCCGGATACAGCGAGGCACTGTAGGAGTAGTTCGGATTCGCGAGCGCGAAAACAAGCGTGGCGCAGGGAACACCTTCCGTGGGCAGGGAAACGAGGCAGCGGTTGGCCGTCGCCACCGTCATCAGGTCCTTGTCATACTCGCCGCCGCCGATCTGCCACACGAGCAGGGGAGCGTTTGGAATGACCTTGCCGGAGGCGTCCTTCGGCAAGTGCAGCATATACTCCCGCGTCAGGCCGCCGAAAGTGAAGGAACCGGTCTCGCAGTCGTCCAGGATGGCGATGTGCTCTCCGGTAACCTGCGCGGCGGTTACATTCAGGGCAGAGTCCACAACGCAATGCAGCTCCCAGGGAATCCGCTTGAACCAACCCTCCGACTTGCCAGCCTTGTTGAAGGGCTTGGCCTCGATGCGGAGGACGTTCTTGTTGACCTTGATGACGATGCCGTCGTCGGCGTATTCCACCGGCGCCTGGCCGGTGGCCGCGTCGATGAAAGCGGCCGGAACGTTGTTCACGAGGTCGAAATCTTCCGCCTTCAATCCCTTCAGGGAACGGGGATTGGAAACGGTGATCTCGATGGCGTCCGCCTCCAGGCCGTAGTCGCCCACGACGGAGCACAGTTCGACCTTCTCCACCTGGGCAGAAGGCCTGGGGCCGCACGCTGCAGCAAGCAGGGCGGCCCCAAGGATCAAAGATTTACGCATAACGCTTAGATAGTCACTTCAGCCTGCTGGCGGATGTCGTCGGAAGCGGCGCCGAGCAGGAGGACGAGCTTGCCGTGCTCCAGGTCCCAGGCGTTCTTTTCAACATTCCAGTAGCGGAGGTCCTTCACGGGGATTTCGAGGGTGACGGTCTTGGTCTCACCGGCGGCGAGGGTCACGCGGTCGAAGGCCTTGAGTTCCTTCGCCGGCCATTCGACGGTGGCTTCCGGACGGGCGACGTACAGCTGGACAACCTCGTCGGCGGTCATGCCGCCCTTGTTGGTGAGGTTGAAGGTCACCTTCACGACGTCCTTCTTCGCGGCGGCCTTGACAGCGCCGTACTCGAAGTCCACATAGGAAAGACCGTGGCCAAAGGCGTACATCGGCTTCACGTTCTTGGTGTCGAACCAGCGGTAGCCCACGAGGGAACCTTCCGTGTACTTGGACACGGGCTTCGGCATCTTGGCCATCATCTCCTGGATCTGCTCCCGGGTCATCCGGGTGCGGTCCTGGCGGTACATGAGGGTGAAGAGGTCACCACCCTGGGTCTTGTCGGGGAAGTTGCCCATGGCGTAGGCCGGGGAATCCTCGAGCTTGGCGGGGAAGGTGAACGGAAGCTTGCCGGACGGGGCGATGTCGCCGAAGAGGACCTCGGCGAGGGCGGTGCCGCCTTCGGTACCGTTCCACCAGCCCTGGATGATGGCCGGGGAGACGGGCTCGAGCTGACGGAGGTCGGTGGGACCACCGGAGATGAGGACGGTCACGAGGTTCGGATTGGCCGCGGCCAGGGCGGCGACAATCTCGTTCTGACCGACGGGCAGGTCGATGTTCTGCCGGTCGGAGCCCTCGGTCTCGATGCTCTTGTTGGTACCGCCGAAGAAGATCACCAGGTCGGCTTCCTTGGCGAGGGCAACGGCCTCGGCGCAGAGGTCGGGATCAGCGGCCTCGTCGATGGCAGCGGCCTCCAGCGGGTTCGGCGTAGCCGGGGCCGGTCCCCAGCGGCGGCCCGGGAAGTTCTTGTAACCAGGGGCGTAGGTCACCTGGACATCGGCGCCGGCGCGCTTGCAGATGCCTTCGAGCGGAGTGACTTCATAGAGGGCCTTGACACCGGCACCCATGCCGCCGCTCTGGGTCTTCAGGACGGCGTTCTGGCCGATGACGGCGATCTTCTTCACGCTCTTCGCGATCGGGAGCACACCACCCTGGTTCTTGAGGAGGACAATGGACTTCTCGGCGACCTTCTTGGCGATTTCCTGGCACTCCGGCTGGGAGGTCATCTTGGTGTTGGCGACGTCGTCCGGGATGGCCTCGACGGCGTAGCGGACACGGAGGATCTGCTTGACCTTCTCATTGACCATCTCCTCGGTGAGCTTGCCCACCTTGATGGAGTCGATGACCGGCTGGCCCAGGTAGTTGGAGCCCGTCATCTGGACGTTCAGGCCGTGCAGCATGGCGCCCATGGTGCTGTGCGTGCCGCCCCAGTCGGAGACGGTGAAGCCCTTGAAGCCCCACTCGCCGCGGAGGATCTCGTTCAGCAGGTGCTCGTTCTCGGAGCAGTAGTCGCCGTTCACCTTGTTGTAGGCCGGCATCACGCTCATCGCGCCACCTTCGACGACCGCGCTCTCGAACGGCTTGAGGTAGATCTCGCGGAGGGTGCGCTCATCGATCTGGGCGTCCACGGAGCCGCGGTTGGTCTCCTGGTTGTTCACGGCGAAGTGCTTGATGCACACCGCCGTGCCCTTGTCCTGCACACCGAGGGTGTACTGCAGGGAGAGGGCGGCGGAGAGGATCGGGTCCTCGCTCAGGTACTCATAGGTACGGCCGCCCACAGGCAGGCGCTGGATGTTCACGGCCGGGCCCAGGATGACGTCCTTGCCGCGGAGGCGGGCTTCCGTGCCCATGCCGGTGCCGTACAGATAGGCCATTTCCTTGGACCAGGTGGCCGCGAGGGCGCTACCGGTCGGGAAGTAGGTGGCGGAGTCGAGCGTCCAACCCGCGGACTGGAAACCGTTCGGGACGCCTTCCTCGCGGATGCCGAAAGGACCGTCGGCATAGTGCATGTCGGCGATGCCGAGACGCTCCACGCCGGCCGAAGACATGTTGGTCTTCGAGTGCAGCATATTGACCTTCTCTTCCAAGGTCATCTGGGCGATGAGCTGGTCGATTTTCTTGTCATTGACGGTAAGCTTGTCCTGCGGGGTCTGCGTAGTGCCGCAAGAAACCGCCAGGAGGACCGGGACAAGAAGAAGCAATACTTTCTTCATGGTGAAAAACGGGTAAAGGTTTAGCAGGGATTATTTCCATCCATCGTTCTGGTACAGACCGTCGGAACCGGTGTTCAGGTCGATGTAGGTCTGCGGAATCGGCCACAGGTTGAACTTGATTTCACCGGTGTCCTCCGCCCAGCGGCGGGTGTTGGGGTAGAGCTCGGAAGCGGGGGTGCTGGTACGGGCGGAATACATGCCGTGGTCGTAGATGCGCTTCTTCCACTCGGCGGGCTTCATCCGCAGGAAGGTCGCCCAACGGAACTCCTCGTACAGGAGCTCGCGGCCGCGCTCGTCCAGGATGGTGTCGATGTCCACCGTGGAGAACGGGTTCGCCTCGGCACGGGCGCGGACAGCGTTGACGGCAGCGGTCGCACCGGCGACGTCACCGCCGCGGAGCTTGGCCTCGGCGAGGAGGAAATAGACCTCCGGGGTACGGGCGGCGTACTTGGAACGGTAGAAGTTGATGAACTTGCCGAACCAGGAGAAGCCGGGATCGTTGGGATCGTAGTCCCAGGTGTCGAAAGGAGTCTCCTTGTACCAGATCGGGAAGAAGATACCGGAGAGTTCCGGCGTGTCGCGCTTGATGTGGTTCCAGCCGACCTTCTGCTCGTACAGCGGGTGCTTGTCGTCGCAGCACATGAACTCGGTGATCACGGAAACGTCCTCGAGGTAACGGAGGTCCTTGCCCAGGGAGTTGTTGTTGTGCGCATTGTCCCACTGGGTGTAGGAGGCGTACCAGGTAGGAGTGACCTGGGCCCAGCCGGTACCACCGTGGCTGGCGGGGCTCATCGCACCGCCGTACTTGGCGGAGAAGGCCTTCCAGGGACCGTCGGCAGCGCCGGCAGCCTTGTATTCGGTCGCCCACTCGTAGTCCTGCAGGGCAGGGGTCAGGCCGAGGGTGTTGCAGCGACGGCCGCCGGGAGTCGGGTTGAAGAAGTCACCGCCGTTCGCGGCGAAAGTCGCATAGTCGGGAGCGGAAACCATGATCCAGATCGCCTCAGTGTTCTCGGCGCTGACGATGTTCTGGGCCACGAAGAGGTCGGTGATGACGTTACCCTTGGCGTTCTCGTTGGGAATGCCGTAGTGGGAACCGGTCGCGCCGATGTTGCGGACGCCGAAGCGCTTGGTCATCATCGGATGGTGGTCGATCACTTCCTGGGCGTACTTGGCGGCGTTGGTATAGTCGGCCTTGTCGTCGTTGTTCTCCACGCCACGGGCGATGAGGGCCTCGGCGAGGTACATGCCGGCGGCACCCTTTCCGGCGCGGCCGTATTCAGCGGAGATATTCCAGGGCAGGGCGGCATAGGCGGCCGTGAGGTCTTCGATGGCCACATTGTAGGTTTCCAGGCGGGAAGCGCGGTCGTAGGCGTAGTTCGGGGTCTCGCCATACTCCAGCACGAGCGGAACGCCGCCGAAGAGTTCGGCCAGACGCAGGTAGGAAAGACCGCGGAGGAACTTGGCCTCACCCGTCACGCGGGCCTTGGCATCGTCGCTGGGCCAGTCGACCTCGTCCATCTTGAGGAGGGCAAGGTTCGCGTAGGAGACCACCTTGTAGAACTTGTCCCAAAGGCTCTTGGGGAGGGAGGAGGTGGCGGACCAGGCGGCGGTGAAGTTGCTCATGTGCTGGTTGGCGCCGAGCTGGTACTTGTTGTCCACCATGTCCGTACCGGTGAAGGTGTTGTAGCAGAGACCCTGACCCATGGAGCCCGGGAAGTAGAGTTCCTCGAACTCGAAGTAGCCGGTCAGGAGGGTATTGACCACCTGGTCGGAGGTGTTGTAGGCGTTGGCGATGGTAAGCTGGGCCTTCGGCTTCTCTTCGAGGAAGGCATTGTCAGGTTCGCAGGAAACAGCGGCCATGCAGCCCAGAACGGCACCGATGATATATTTGTATGCTTTCATGATATCTTGTGCGATTGATCGTTGATGGGACTAAAGGGTAATGTTGACACCCAGGGTGACGGCACGCGGGATACCGATTCCGTAACCGCTGCGGTTTTCAGGGTCACTCATCTTCCAGAAAGGAGCGAAGTAGAAAAGGTTACGGCCGCTCAGGGTGACGCGGGCGTTCTTCAGGCCGATCTTCTGCGCGATCTTGCCCATGTTGTAGGACAGGGAGAGGTCCTGCAGACGGACGTGGCCGTAGGAGTTGTACACCTGATACTTGGAGTCGCTGTAGTTCGGCTTCGGATAGGTGTTGTTGGGCTCCTGCTTGGTCCAGAACGGGATGTCGAAGGCCGAGCAGGCCGCGGTGGTGTCGTAAGTGCTGTAAGCGAAAGTGTTGTTCGCGAGGCCGTAACCGCCGCCGCCGAAGATGCCCTGGACGAGCATGTAGAGCTGCCAGTTGCCATAGCGGAGGGTGTTGGACCAGGAGAGGCGGAAGTTCTCGTCGCCGTAGCCCAGGATCTGTCGGTCGTCCGGGGACGGGTTGTTGGTCTGCTGGCCGTCCAGGGTGTAGAAGATGGGCTGGCCGGCATAATCGCCGTCCTGGAAGATGCCTTCCGTCTTGTAGCCGAAGATGGTGTTGATCGGCTTACCGATGAACAGGCTGCTGGTGATGTCGTCCTGGCCGTCACCGTACAGTTCGACGATCTTGTTGCGGTTCAGGGTGAAGACGAAGTCGGAGTTCCAGGTCAGGCTCTTGGTCTTGACGGGGACGGTGTTGAAGTTGATTTCGACACCCTTGTTGTCCACGCGGCCCATGGTGGCCTTCTGGGTGGTGATACCGGCCGTCATCACGGGGATGTTGCGCTCGAAGATCTGGTCGGTGGTCTTGGAGGCGTAGGCGTTCACGTCCACATGGAGACGGCCCTTCAGGAAGTCGGCCTCGAAACCGCCGTTCCAGGAAGTGGTGGTCTGCCAGGCCAGCGTCGGGTTGCCCAGGGTGGCGAGCTTCTGGCCCCAGTGGGTGGTACCGCCATAGTAGTTCGGAATCTGGCCGCCCTTCGCCACGGCGATGGTGGACAGGGTACCGTACGGAGACAGGGTCTGGGCACCGTTCTTACCCCAGGAGAGCTTGAGCTTGAGGAAGTCCAGCCACTTGATGCCCTTCATGAATTCCTCGTTGGTCGCCGTCCAGGCGACACCGAAGGCCGGGAAGTTACCCCACTTGTGCTCGGCACCGAACACGGAGGAACCGTCGCGGCGGAGGGAGGCGTTGAAATGATAGGTATCCCGGAAGGAGTAGATGATACGTCCCAGGTAACCCACGTCCGTGTGCAGGACATAGGACGGGTTGTTCACCACCTTGGTGTCCGCGTTGCCCAGGCCGTACCAGCCGGTGAGCGTGTTGCCGGCTTCCGTGAAGCCCTGGCCGGAGATGCTCTGGCCGGTGGATTCCGCGCTGTCGCGGGTGTACACCAGGGAAGCGTTCAGGTAATGCTCGCCGAAGGAACGGGTGTAGGAGAGGATGGCGTCCATCACCCAGTTCTCGCTCTGGGAATTGCTGATGGAACCGCTGGCGGTCGCGAGGTTGTAGTACTCCGCGGTCTGGCCCTTGCCTTCCAGGTCATTGGAGAGGAGGGCGACGGTGTTGTTCTCGTGGGTGAAGCTGTAGTTCTTGGACTCCACCTTGGTGTAGGAGGCGTTCATCTTGAAGTTGAGGCCCTGCACCCAGGGAATGTTGATGCTCACGTAACCGCCCAGGTTCAGGTTGAAGCGGCGGTTGTCCTTTTCGCGGCCGACGGTCCACAGCGGGTTCACGGAGGAGGCGTTCACGCCTTCCACATAGTAACGGAGGGTCTTCCCGTCCGGGAGATAGGGCTCCATGTACGGGGAGTTCTTGTAGGAGAGGGAGGCAGCGACGGAATCATCGAAGGAGTTCGTATAGGCCATGTTGGTGCCGACTTCGATGTTCTTGGTGACCTTGGAGGTGAGGTTCATAGACACGTTGTTGCGCGTGAACTCGTTGCCGACGGTCATACCCTTCTGCTGGGAACGGCCGAGAGCGACATAGTAGTTGGAGTTCTGCGTACGGCCGCTGAAGTTCAGGTTGTAGTTCTGGGTGTAACCGACGCGGGTGGCCAGGTCGTACCAGTCCGTGGTCTTGCCGGCCTCGTAGTTGGCCTTCTCGAGGAAGGACATCCAGGAGGTGTTGGTCAGGTCGTCCGAACCCTTGCGGGCGTTGGAGAACTTGATGTAGTTCTCCGGGGAGAGGAATTTCTGCCGGTAAGAACGGGTGGAGAGCTGCTGGGAAGTGCTGAAGTTGATGACCGGCTTTCCTTCCTGACCCTTCTTGAGGGTGATCATGATTACGCCGTTGGCGGCCTTGGAACCGTAGGCGGCGAGGGAGGTGGCATCCTTCAGGACGCTGATGGATTCGATGGAGTTCTGGTCGATGTCTTCCAGGTTGCCAGTGAAGATGACGCCGTTCACGACCAGCAGCGGAGCGGAGCTGGTGGAATTGATGGAACGGCGGCCGCGCACGCGGATGCTGGCGTTGCCACCGACATTGGCGGACTCGGCGCCCATCACGACACCGGAGAGACGGCCACGCATCATGTCGGCCACGTTGCTGAGGCCCAGGTTGGCGACCGGAGCGTCTCCATCAGTCTTCATGACGTCCACGGAGCCGGTGAAGTTCTTCGCGCGGGTGGTACCGTAACCGATGACCACGACATCATCCAGGATCTGGGTATCCAGTTCCATCTTGACGGTGATGTTGGTTCTGTCGCCGACGGCGACTTCCACATCCTTGTAGCCGATGCTGGTGACGACCAGCACGTCGCTGGGGGCGCAGTTGATTTCGAAGGCACCATCGATGTCGGTGGCGACACCCGTGGTAGTGCCCTTGATCATGACGGCGGCGCCGATGACGCCTTGGTCAGTCTCGTCGAGGACGACGCCCTTGACGGTCTTGTTCTGGGCGGACACCAGGGACGCGCCGAGGACGATTCCCCAGAGCGTCAGCAGCAGCCGCTTAGGCAAGTTGTTGATTCTCATTTTGTTGTTGGTTAGTAAGTTAATTAAGGTATAGTTGTATTCAGTTTCGGTTACTTGAACAGCAGTTGGGCGAAGGTGTTCAGGTACAGGCGCCAGTTCTTCCAGACGTGGGCGTCGTCGCTCACGAAGAGGGTGTGCTGCATGCCGTTGTCGGTGAGGTGCTTGTCGAGGACGAGGGAGCCCTGGTAGGCCATGTTGTCCTCCTTGCCCACGCCGATCCAGTATAGCTTGTAACCGGCCTTCTTGATGCCCTGGAGGTCGGCGTCGAGGTGTTCGCTTTCACGGATGCCGCAGCTCAGGGGGCAGATGTAGTTGAACACGCCGGGGTAGAGGATGGTCGCGGAGGTGGTGTGGCCGCCACCCATGGACAGGCCTGCGATGGCGCGGCCGTCGGCCTTTGCGATGGTCCGGTACTCCTTGTCGATGAACGGGACGATCTCCTTCACGAGGCTGTTGACATAGGCGTTCTGCCACTTGGGATCCTGGCGGTCCATCTGAATGGTGCTGAGGCCCAGGGTGTTGGCGGCCTGCTGGTTCGGGTTGCCGTTCGGCATCACGACGATCATCGGCTTCGCGAGGCCCTTCTCGATGAGGTTGTCCAGGATCTGGGCGGCGCGGCCCATGGAGGTCCAGGCTTCCTCGTCACCGCCGCCACCGTGGAGGAGGTAGAGGACGGGATACTTGGCCTTCGGGTTCTTCTCGTAGCCGTAAGGGGTGTACACGGTCATGCGGCGGGAGATGCCGAGGCTCGGGCTGTCGTACCAGCGGTAGGTCACGGAACCGTGGTTCTTGGCTTCATAATAGTTCTCCGAGCGCTCGCCGGGGATGAACAGCATGTTCAGGTAGCGGGTTCCGTCGCGCTGGACTTTGTCGTTCAGCGGGTCATTGACGGAGACACCGTCCACGATGAAATTATAGGTATAGATTTCCGGTTCCGGGGCGTCGATGGTGACTTCCCAGACACCGCCTTCACCCTTGGCCATGTCGATGGAGCCCGTCCACGGGTTCTCCATCCAGTTGCCGGAGAGCTGGACGCGGGTGGCATAGTTGGCGCTGAGGCGGAAGGTGACCTTGCCGTCTTTCACCTCGGGAGAGACGATGTGGGGACCGCGGCCGCCCATGGCGAAGTTGGTGAGTTCCTGCCCGGAGAGGGCGGACACCGCGAGGAGAGCGGTAGCGAGAAGGGTGAAGATTCGTTTCATGGAAGTGTTTTGTTATTAGTCCGCGACAAAGGTACGGATTCACTTCCACTGGATTTGCTTCCTATGTTTAAATTGTTGTACGTTTGTTCAATCCTGCCTGAACAAGCGTTGAAAGCGTCATCGAATCCCGTACAGATAGCCCAGGAGGGCCATCTTGCCCCGCATGGTCTCCCGCGGGGTAAACTCTCCGTTCACCCAGAAGTAGCGCTGGTTGAAGAAGGATTCCTGGCGGGGCCAGTCGCCGGTGTTCCAGTCGGGATAGCACAGCTTCAGGATGATCTGGGCGTCGCCGCCGTTGCCGGGCGACCAGGTTTCGGTGCCGTTGAACGGCGTCTGGCCGGGGTGCGTGCCGGGCTCGCCGTCATTGCGGCCGGTGGTATAGCAGTCGGTGATGTGGCGCTCGCCGAGGCCGGTCATCTCCACGATGTTCGCCGGGTTGCGTCCGAGGCCCCAGCCGGCTTCGTCGTACATCGCCTGCTCCAGTTCTTTTTTCTGGGCGGGATCCTGCGTGATGGCATGGGCCAGCATCACCAGCTGCAGGTTCTCGGACACCTGCCAGCGGGGATCGTCGGCGCTGCGGCGGGAAGGACGGATGAGCCGGGGCTCCATATTCTTCTTATAGGCCTGGGCGATGACGCTCTGGGCCATGTTCTCACAGAGTTCCGGATAGTGCCTTTCGTGCGGGCACGTCAGGTAGGCGGCCGTGCCCCAGACCTGCCACCAGGCGCTCCGGCCGGAGCCGATGACGGGGGAGTCCGGCCCCTTCACGGTGCTCTCTTCCGCGAGGATGTCCTCCCACTCCCGCTCTCCCGTGAGATTGTACAGGTAAGCAGCGGCGAGCTGCTTGAAGTCGCGGCCGCGCATGGATCCGTCCCCGATGCCCTGGACGTCGTCCAGCTGGAGATTCTCCTGTCTGGAGGCGAAGCGGAAGGCCTTGATGGCCTCGTCCGTGTAATACTTCTGCAACTGCTTGTTCCCGCCGATGCGGAAGGCTTCGCCGAGCATCGCGCAGTTCGCGGCATTGGCCCAGGCGGCCATCGTCGTGCAGCCGGCCTGGAACATCACGGTCCAGTCCTTATCCGGGTTGGTGACGCCCTGCGCATAGGCCTCGCCGTCGCGGAGGGACAGGAAGAAGTCTACCTCGTTCCGGGCTTCGTCCACGATATCCGGGATTCCGTTGCCGCTTTCCCGGATGCCCAGGTTGTCCTCAGAGAGGCGTCCGCCGGTGAGGATATAGGGGAAAAGCAGGTCATAGATGTTGCTCACGTGGGCCAGGTGGCGGTCCCAGTCGAAGGCGTCGGAATGGCCGCCGATGACGTTTGGATTGACCGGATTGCCCGGGAGCCGATGCGCCCAGAAGGCCGATTCCTCCCGCGCCTTGAAATGCGGCTCGTCCCAGACGTCGCCGCGGAGCTTCCGCCAGTCGGGATGCCAGGGATGGAGGTCCGTCTTGTACACGACGAAGCCTTCCGGGTCCACGCCGGGCGTGAACTGCGGCTGGCGGGGGACCGGCCAGACATGGGCCGGATCGGCGGGTTCCTGCAGGCGCATGTAATAGTAGCCGCGGACGGAGTAGCGGTAAGGCTGGAAATAGATGTCGTCCCGGATCTGGAACTCCATACTGCGGCCTACATCCTCCACGACCAGGCAGTAGCGGCCGGGTTCGGAGCCGGTGAAGTCGATGTTCCAGACGTCGGAGCCGGTCAGGTTCTTCCGTCCGGCCTCGTTCGCGCTGTCGGAGGCGGGCTTCCAGAAAGTGACCTTGCCGGCTTTCACGGCATGCCAGGTATCCAGATTGAGCAGCCACACGGCCTTGCCTTCATAGTCGCTGTAATCCCGGGCGCCGCCGTCGCCAAGCCACATGTACAGGTCGGCCGCCTTGCGCTCTTCCCGGGTGGAATAGCCGAGGATGTTCACATGCACGGCCTCGGACTGCCGGGTCCAGTAATAGTACTGGATCTTGGCGGAGGTGATGTCGGAACCGCTCGCGGCCGGGATGTGGACCGTGTAGATGCACCCTTCCTTCATCGGCTTGGGGAGACGGAGGTACAGCCAGTGGTCGAGTTCGGCCGTGAGGGTGTGGTCCCAGTGCATCGGCTTGGACTTGCGGCAGGGCGTGACAGAGACGGTCCCGAAGTCGGGGTCGTCCTCCGAGGTGACGGTCCAGCCGGTCGCGGCCGGGTCCAGCCGCGGGTGGAACACCACGAGGGTGTCGTCCCCGTCGACGAAGGTGTGCCCGAGGAAGGCGCTGGGGCCAGTTCCGTTGTCCCGGTAGCGGACGTCGCCGTCCTGGAACTGGACGACGAGGGTTTCCTTGTCGATGGCCTGGAGGCCTTTAAACCGGGTGGCATACGCCTTTCCACCAGAAAGGAGGGCCGCCGCAAGGACGGCGCAGAACAGGGTGATTCGTTTCATATCCTGAACAATTGAGGATGTTAAGATAGTCTTTTTCAATAGGATATGCAAGGGTGGCAGGGATTTTTGAATAAAAGCGGTCAATCCCACGTTTTTTTATTATATTTGTACAATTAACCACCCGTTTGTAAAAAAACGACACAATCACTAATAACTGATCCCATTATGGCAAAAGACATTTCCAGAAGATCTTTCCTGAAGACAGGAACGGCGGCGGCCCTCGGGCTTTCCATGATTCCCGGCAAAGTGTTCGCCGAGAGCGAGAAACGGGCTCCGGCTCCGCTGAACCGCAAACTCAAGATCCTCGGCGTCGGTATCGGCGGCCGTGGCGCCAGCGTCCTCCGCGGGCTGGAGACCGAAGAGATCATCGGCCTCTGCGACGTGGACTGGAAGTACGCCGCGCACATCTTCGAGCGCTACCCGAACGCCAAGCGCTACAAGGACTGGCGCGTGATGTTCGACGAGATGCTCGATGAGGCCGATGCCGTGATGGTCGCCACCGCGGACCACACGCACGCCATCATCGCCGCGAACGCGATCATGGCCGGCAAGCACGTCTACTGCGAGAAGCCGCTTACCCGTACCGTGTATGAGTCCCGTCTCCTCACCAAGTTGGCCGCAAAGTACCGCGTGGCTACCCAGATGGGTAACCAGGGCGCTTCCGGAGAAGGCGTCCGCAAGATCTGCAACTGGATCTGGAACGGCGAGATCGGCGAGGTCACCCGCGTCGAGGCCTTCACGGACCGTCCCATCTGGCCCCAGGGCCTGGAGCGTCCCGCCAAGGCGGAGAAGGTCCCCAAGACCCTCGACTGGGATCTCTTCCTCGGACCGGCCCCGTACCGTCCGTACCATTCCATCTATACTCCGTGGAACTTCCGCGGCTGGTGGGATTTCGGCACCGGCGCCCTCGGCGACATGGCCTGCCACATCCTCCATCCCGTGTTCAAGGCCTTGAAACTCGGTTATCCGACCAAGGTGCAGGGCAGTTCCACCGCCCTCCTTACCGAGTCCTGCCCGCAGGCCGAGAAGGTCCGCTTCGTGTTCCCCGCCCGTGACAACATGCCCAAGGTGGCGATGCCCGAGGTGACGGTGACCTGGACCGACGGCGGCATCCTGCCCGACCGTCCGGAAGGCCTTCCCGCCGGCAAGAACCTGAACGATTCCGGCGGCGCCGTCATCTTCTACGGCACGAAGGACACCCTCATCTGCGGCTGCTACGGCGTGAACCCGTACCTCCTATCCGGCCGCAATCCCGAGGTCCCGAAGCTCCACCGCGAGTTCAACCTCGACCACCAGCAGGACTGGGTCCGCGCCTGCAAGGAGGATCCGGATTTCCGCACCCCGAGCGCGTCCGACTTCGCCGAGGCCGGCCCGTTCAATGAGATGGTGGCGATGGGCGTCGTGGCCGTGCGCCTGCAGGGCCTGAACCAGGAACTGGAGTGGGACGGCGAGAACATGCGCTTCACCAACATCCCGGCCGGCGCGACCATCAAGACGATGATCCACGACGGCTTCTCCATCACGGACGGCCATCCTACGTTCGAGAACGTGTACACCGATCCGGTGGATGCGAACCAGTTCGCCCGCGAGCTCATCAAGCCCGTCTTCCGCGAGGGCTGGAAGCTCCCTGAAATGCCTTAAAACCTTAAAAACCCATAACCCCATGAAAAAGATTCTTATGCTTGCAGCAGCTGCTGCGCTGATGGTCACCGCCGTTTCCTGCGGCAACCAGGGAAAGAAGAAGGCGGCTGAGCCCACCGTTCCCGAATACACGGTCGTCGACGCCCCCGAGGTGGACCTGGACGATTTCAAGGTCGATGACGAAGGTTATATCGTCCTGTTCGACGGCACCTCCACGAAGGGATGGCGCGGTTACGGCAAGAAGGAACTTCCGGCCCGCTGGACCATCGACGACGGCTGCCTGAAGTTCTCCGGCACCGGTTCCGGCGAAGGCCAGACCGGCGAGGGCGGCGACATCATCTTCGCCCACGAGTTCAAGAATTTCACCCTCGAGCTCGAATGGAAGGTCTCCAAGGGTGGCAACTCCGGTATCTTCTACCTCGCGAAGGAAGTCACCACCAAGGATGAGAACGGCAACGAGCGCTACGAGCCCATCTACATCTCCGCTCCGGAGTACCAGGTGCTGGACAACGCGAACCATCCGGACGCCCTCCTCGGCGTGGACGGCAACCGCCAGTCCGCCTCCCTGTATGACATGATCCCGGCCGTTCCGCAGAACCAGAACCCTTACGGCGAGTGGAACAAGGTCAAGATCCTCTGCTACAAGGGCACCATCGTGCACTTCCAGAACGACGTGAAGGTCCTCGAGTACCACCTGTGGACCCAGCAGTGGACCGACATGCTGCAGGCCTCCAAGTTCAGCGAGAAGGACTGGCCCCTGGCCTTCGAGCTCCTGAACAACTGTGGCGGCGAAGACCACGAGGGTTACATCGGCATGCAGGACCACGGCGACGACGTCTGGTACCGCAACATCCGCATCAAGGAGATGGACTAGCCCTATGAAGGTACGTTTCATCCTCCTGTCTCTTCTCGCCGTGGCTGGCGTGACCGCCTGCGGACCCAAGGAGCAGGCTCCCGTGAAGAAGGACATGTGCATCCAGATGTATTCTGCGCGCAGCCTCATCACGCCGGAGAACTATCCCGACATCCTGAAGGAAATGGCAGCCATGGGCTACACGGCCGTGGAAGCCGCCAATTACAACGGCAACGAAGGCCTTCTCTACGGCGACGCCCCTGAAACCTTCAAGGAGAAGGTGGAGGGTGCCGGCATGAAGGTCCTCTCCTCCCATGTCTCCCGCGGCCTTTCCCGCGAGGAACTGGACAACCACGACCTCACTGCCGCCCTCGCCTGGTGGGACAAGTGCATCGAGGTGCACAAGCGCGCCGGCATGAAGTACATCGTCACACCCGCCATCGGCGGCCAGCGCGATCTCAAGGACCTGCAGGTCTACTGCGACTACCTGAACGAGGTGGGCCGCCGCTGTCAGGCCGCCGGCATCCAGTACGGCTACCACAACCACGCCTACGAGTTCGAAAAGGTCGAAGGCGAGGTCATGTACGACTACATGCTCCAGCACACGGATCCGGCCCTGGTTTTCTTTCAGATGGACGTGTACTGGGCGGTGATCGGCAAGGCCTCCCCGGTGGACTACTTCAAGCGCTATCCCGGCCGCTTCACCATGCTCCATATCAAGGACGAGTGGGAAGTGGGCCAGAGCGGCATGGTCGGTTTCGACGCTATCTTCAAGAACGCCGAACTCGCGGGCCTGAAGGACTTCGTCGTGGAGATCGAGCGCTACAGCTACGAAGACATCCGCAAGAGCTTCAAGGAAAGCGCCGACTACCTCCTCAACGCCCCCTTCGTGAAGGCGACCTACGCGGAGTAGCACGCTGTGTATCAAAAGAAAAGGAGCCGACTCATCTGAGCTGGCTCCTTTCGCTTTAGAATCGCCTTACGCTTCGTCCCACTGCTGGCGGAGGAGGGAGACGGCGGCGGTCAGGGTGGCGGCGCGGTCCTCGGAGCGGCAGCCGCATTCGAAACTGACGTAGTTCGGATAGGCGAGCTCCTTGAGGGCGCGGAAGCCGTCGGTGTAGCAGTCCTTGTCCCCGTCTTCGCCGGGCATGACGCGGTTTCCGCGGCTGGCGATGTGGACGTGCTGCAGATAGGGGCCGGCGGCCATGAAGGCGGCGTAGTCGGAGGTCTCTTCCTGCATGTGCCAGAAGTCACCCATGCACTTGACGCCGGCGCTGCCGGCATCCCGGCAGATGGCGGCGGCGTCGCTCACCAGGCGCAGATAGAAGGCTTCCTTGCGGTTGAGGGGTTCCAGGATCACGGTGGTGCCGCAACTCAGGGCGAATTCCCCCAGGTCGTGCATCTGCTGGCAAAGGTAATCACGCGTTTCCAGCGTGTGGGGGAGGGCGGGATTCTGCCAGTTGAACACCGGCACCATGATGACACCGGTGGAACCGAGTTCGCCCGCGGCGCGGATGATTTCCCGCATCGTGGTGTCGAACTGCGCTTTCACGGCCGGGTCCTCGGCCAGGATGAAGCCGTCGAAGCCGGCGCAGATGGCCGAGACTTTGATGTCGCGGCCCTGCAGGGCTTCGCGGATTTCTTGGACGCGTCCGGCGAGTCCCTTTCCGCCCGGTTCGAAACCGGTGATGCCGAGGTTTTCCATGAAATCGAACTTCTCCGCGAGGGTTTCACCCGGGGTGACACCCTCCTGGAAGGAGAGGCGGAGGGGCGTGGAAGACTTCTTTTCCTTGGGGGAGGCGCAGGAGACGATGGCGCCGGGGGCGGCCACGAGGGCGGCCGCACCGGCGAGAGAGGTTCTCAGGAATGTTTTTCGATCCATCTGTCAGGCTTATTTGCCCGTGCCGGGGACCGGGACGGTGTATTGTTTCATGTCCATCTTGCCCAGTTCAAGCTTCTCCGGAAGGAGATCCAAATCGGCGGCGCTGATGGCATCCCACTCGATCGTGTCGCCGGTGTAGGCGGCGACGCGGCCCATGACCCCGCAAAGGGAAGAGAGGCCGCATTCGGTGGCTTCGTTGTGCATTTCGCCCTTCCTGATGTGGTTCACCCAGTCCACGTGCTCGAGGACATAGGCGTTCTCCTGCTGGTAGGTCGCCCGCATGGCGTCGTAGTCGAATTCCCAGATCTTGTTTCCGGCGAGGTCGAAGATGGCGTCATCAGCCGATCTCCAATAGCCCTTCGTTCCCCGGACCTCCTCGCTGACATTGTTCGAGCAGCCGTCGATCTGGCGGCACATGCTATGGAGATGGACGCCGTTCTCATACTCGAAATCGACGCTGAAATTGTCGTACTGGTCTCCGGTGACGCGGCGCTGGCGGCTGCCGAAAGCCGTCGCGCGCACCGGCCGCTTGTACCCGTTCATCCAGTTGAAGACATCGATGTTGTGGACATGCTGCTCGACGATATGGTCGCCGGAGAGCCAGGTCCAGTTCACCCAGTCGCGGATCATCCATTCCATGTCGCTCCAGCCTTTCTGGCGCTCCCGGTACCAGAGCATGCCCTGGTTCCAGTAGACGTTGCCGCCGGTAATCTCGCCGATCAGCCCTTCCTGGATCTTCCGGAACGCTTCCACATAGGGGCGCTGGTGATGGCGCTGGGTGCCGCAGACCACGCTCAGGCCCTTGGCTTCGGCCTGCTTGGCGGTGGCCATGATGGTCCGGTAACCCTTGGCGTCCACGCAGATGGGCTTTTCCAGGAAGGAGTGGACTCCCTTGGAAGTCGCATACTGGAAATGGATGGGGCGGAACACCGGCGGAGTCGCCACGATGACCATGTCCACGCCCGAGTCGATGACCTTCTGGTAGGCGTCGAACCCCGTGAAGCAGTTCTCGGCAGGGACTTCCTGTCCGTGATCCTTGGCAATGGCTTCCCGGGTGGCCTTGATCCGGTCGGGGAACACGTCGCCGAGGGCGGTGATGGTGATGCCGTTCGCGGCGTTGAGGAGGTCGCCCACGGCACCGTTGCCGCGGCCGCCGCAGCCGATCAAGCCAGCCTTGAGAGGACGGCCGTCGATGGCCTTGTCCGGCAGTTCGGGAACGTAGTAGGAACCGGGTTCGCGGAGCGGGGTAAGTTTGGGGCCTTTGTCCTTGCCGGAACAGGCGTTGAGAAGCTGTCCGCCCACCAGGCCGGCCGCGCCGACGGCGGCGGTGGTCGCGAGGAAGGACCTTCTGTTCATTTTCGAGCTCATAGGGAATCAGTTTATGTGTTATTGACAATCATTCCAGGTTTTCCGGCACCTCGCACACGATGCGGAAGCCGATGGCCTTGACGTCGGAGTACCACCAGATGCTCTTGGGATTCTGGGGGTCCGTGCGCAGCCAGTCATCATGCCGGGTATGGCTTCGCGCGGCGCAGCGGACGGCGCCGGCGTCATCGGCATAGGATCCGCCGCGGACGACGAATTCATCTCCTTCGGCCGGGCCCTTCGGGTCCAGGGCACCGTCGGAAATCCGGGTGTAGGCATCCTCCGCATAGCGGTCGGCGCAATACTCCATCACGTTGCCGAGCATGTTCTTGAGGCCGAAGGGATTGGCCTTGACCTCCTTGGGCTCCTGCGTCCGGGACGGGGAGTTGCCGCTGTAGACCACGTAGCGGGCAATCATTGTCGTGTCCGCTCCAAAGAGGCTGCGGAGGCCCTTGGGATCGAACTTCCTGGGATCGCCTTCGAAGAAATACGGCGTATCCGTGCCGCCGCGGGCCGCATATTCCCATTCCGCTTCGGTGGGGAGCCGGTAGGTCTTGCCGGTCTTGAGCGAGAGCCACAGGCAGAAGGTCTCCGCGGCATAGTGGGTCATCGTGATGGCGGGCCTGTCGCCCATGCCCCAGCCCTGGTCGGGGAAGCCGAAAGGAGGCGTGGGGCCGCTGACGGCATCCAGTCCGGGCCGGCTGTTCGCCTCGTAGATGACGGAAGGCGGCGTACGGCCCTCGGACATGGTCTCGTTGTAGAAACTCCAGAACTGCCGCCAGGTGATTTCGGTCTCCGCCATGTAGAAGCGGGAAATGCGGACCCGCTTCTGCGGGCCTTCGTCCGCGCCGCGCCGCGGCTCGTCCGCGGGGCTGCCGAGCAGGAACTCGCCGCCCGGGACGGCGACCATCCGGATGGCGGCGTTCGTACCGGGGACGGTCTCGGTGAAGGACTCGAACCGTTCGGGAGAGGCCGGCGTCTCATAAATCTCGCCGGGACCCGTGTCCACGGTGCCCTGCAACTTCTGATGCGTGTAGCCTTCGATGTAGTGGCCGGCATTGAGGTGGCAACTCACGCAGTTGAGCTTGAGCTTCTCGTGGTTTTCGTCGTAGTAGAGGTGGGCGGCGATGCCGTCATCGCTGATGCCTTCCGGATAAAGGTTCTCGTGGCATTTCACGCAGGAAGCGTTGTAGACGATGCGTGGGGCATAGTCCACCTGGCGCTTGGCCGCCCAGTCGATGTCCTCCTTGTCATTCACCAGTTTCGACCACATGTCCTTGGCTCCCATCCGGAGCTTGACCATGTAGTATCGGGCGACACCGTCCTCCTTCGGCGGCAAATGGCAGGCGGCGCAGTCGGTGACCACGCCGCTCTCGCTCAAGTAATGGGAGGATTGTTTCCAGAGGCGGTCGGCCTCTTCGTGGTAGTGGCAGCGCATGCAGGAGTCATTCGTGGACGAATAGGTGTCCACGGAAACGAGAACCAGCATCAGTACGACGCCCAATGCCAGACCGCCCAGGATGGCTCCCCAGATGATGTGCTTTTTCTTCATGTGGTCGGTAGACCTTTCACGAGTTTGGGAGACCTTTCAACGAAAAGTCTCCCAAACTTACGAAAAAAAAGCCGGAATGTCAAGTCTATTTGAACAGGGTGGGGGCGAGCGTCTGCAGGTCGGCGCGCCAGGTGGCCCAGGAGTGGCCGGCCTGGGCGTTCTCCATGTATTCGTACCGGAGACCGTCCTTGTCCAGCTGCGCGCGGGTGTTCTTGCAGTTCTGGTAAGCGATGTCGGTGGGACCGCCCTGGGTGAAGACCATGCGCTTGAACTGCCGGTTCATCTTCGCGACGTTCTCCTTGACCTTGAGGCGGGCGGATTCCGCGGCGGGATCCTGGCCGGGGGCGAAGGAGGCGCTGAGCACCCACACATAGCGGAACAGCTCGGGATGGTTGAAGGCGGTTTCGATCGTCTCCATGCCGCCCATGGACAGGCCCGCCATCGCGCGGTTGTCCGCGTCCGTCTTCACGTTGTAGTTGGCCTCGATGAACGGGATGATGGAGGTGACCATGTCCTCGGCGAACGGGGGAACTTCGTTGGGCACGTTGGTTATGGTGCCGTTGGGCATCACGACGACCATCGGGACGATCTTGCCCTCGGCAAGGAGGTTGTCCAGAATCCAGCCCGCGGCGCCCACGCCGGGCCAGGAGGCGTCGTTGTCGCCGCCGCCATGGATGAGATACAGCACAGGCAGTTTCGCGGTGGATTTCTCGTAGCCGGCGGGAGTCCAGACATGCATCCGGCGCATTTCTCCCAGCGGCTTGGAGAAGTAGAACCGCTGCGCGACCGCACCGTGCGGGACATCCTTGATGTAACCCTTACCCACGGTCAGAAGGGAGGACTGCTCGGCGGAGAGGGGCGCCTTCGGATCCTGCACCCGAACGCCGTCCACCGTGAAGTTATAGCGGAAAACGCCGTCGCCCAGGCCTTCACAGATTCCCTTCCAGACGCCGTTTTCGGCCTTTTCGAACTTGACAGGCGCGTTCCATGGGAGGTCACCGGAGACGGACACCGTCTTGGCTTCCGGGGCGTAGATCTGGAAGAGCACCTTCCCGTCCGGGAGGACGCGGGTGGACTGGAGCGTGTCGTTGGGAGTGGGACGGCGGCCCCACTGGGCGGCCATCGGCAGGGTGCAGCAAAGGGCTGCGAGAAGGATCAGGAAGCGTTTCATGGTTATTGGATATCAAACAGTTTCTTGTAAGGCTTGTCGTGCTTGTAGGCGTCCCAGCCGGGGTTTCCGGTGCGGCAGAAAGCGGTCCAGGCGTCCACCATTTCCTCGGACAGTCGGTAATCGGCCTCGGTGAAAGGCCGCCAGCTGTTCTTCAGGGTGCCGAACATGTACCAGAGTTCGGCGGAATGGAAGGCTCCGGACGCAGAAGCAGGATGGGCTTCGTCGGTAGGCAGCTCGCGGAGGAATTCGTATTCGTACACCGGGCAGCCGAGGGAGTCGCGGACGGCGCAGAAACGGTCCACGGAAGTGCCGGCAAGGATGCCCATGTCATCCTTGTTATACCCGATCATCACCGGCACCTGGGCGATCGAACCATCGTACAGGGCGTGGTCGAAATCTTCGACGAGCACCTTTCCGTCGTTGTGCGGGGAAAGCATGACGAACTGCTTCTGGGAAAGGTCGAAAATGGTTTGGGCCGATGCCGCGCGCATCGCTTCCAGGGAGGTGAGCCCGCCGGCGTCCGTCAGCGCCTTGCCCTGTTCGTCATAGAAAGATTGCGGGACATCGTTGGCGGGGGAGAGCCCGCGGAGGCCGATGCCGCCGCCGCTCTGGATGATGGCCTTCGCTATGAGGTCCTTGGCCATCGGCGAGATGAGAAGCGTCTTCACGCTCATCGCACCGGCGCTCTGGCCGAAGACGGTGATGTTCCCCGGATTGCCGCCGAACTGGGCGATGTTGTCATGGACCCACTGCAGGGCGGCGACCTGGTCCATGGTGCCGTAGTTGCCGGACTGGCCCTGCTCGGCCGTGAGGTCCGGATGGGACAGGAATCCGAAGGTTCCGAGCCGGTAGTTGATGGTCACGAGGATGACGCCGCGCCGGGCCCAGGCATCCCCGTCCATCGTCACTTCATAGCCGTATCCGTTCATGTAGGCGCCGCCGTGGATCCACATCGCCACGGGGAGCTTCGCATCGGTCTTGCCCACGGTGCCGGCCGGGGCCCAGACGTTCAGATACAGGCAGTCTTCGCTCTGCTCCGGCGTGCCCGCCCAGTAGAACTCGTCCCCATAGAAAGTGCCGGGGGCGTTGCCCGGCTGCCAGGCGATGGGGCCGAAGGTATCGCACACCTTCACACCGTCCCAGGCAGGAACGGGCTGCGGCGCCTGCCAACGCAGGTCGCCCACAGGCGGCGCAGCATAGGGAATACCCTTATAGACAAGAACTTGGGATGAATCGGTAAGGACACCCTGGACTTTTCCGCCAGAAACGGTCAGGACCGGATTCGGCGTGCTGCAGGAAAAAAGGGCAGCGAGGGAAACGAAAACAAGAAGTCTTTTCATGATCAGATTGTTGGACAGGCAAAGATACGGCTTTCGGCCGGCAAACCTTATCCCGTCCGTTCAATTGTTTCCCCGATTGTTCAATGTAGATTACGCCTCTTCCAGGAGCCGGGCGCCGGCCTGCTCACCGATGGCCTGCGTCTTGTTCATCACGGTGGTGAGCATGAGCATGTTGGCGGCGATTTCCTGGACGGTGGCGTCCTCGCTGGCCTTGAGGGAGTACCAGTTCTTGTCGCGGTAGTCCTCGATGGAATCGACAAAGTCCACCCGGTCGCCGAAGCGGCCCTTGATGCTGTCGTGGAGGGCGCCTGTGTACTGGTTGCACAGGGCGGTGACCTCCTCTTCCATCCCGACCTTCACTTCCTGCGCGCGCACGTTGCGGTATTGTTCCTTCAAGGGCTCGTATTCCTTGTCCTGCCGGATTTCAGTCTTGTCGCCGGCTATTTTCAGGATCTCCACCCGGTCGATGTCGCCGTGCTCGGGCTCCATTTCGCTGGTGATGTCGTGCAGTTTCTGGAACCGGACGCCGTAGAAGAGGACCTTCCCGTCCTCCAGGGCGTACATGATCTTGCTGAAATCGATTCCGAGGGATACCTTGTAGTAGAACTTGTGGATGTACAGGATCTTGCGGATGGAGGCCTCCTTCAGGAGGGAGTCCTCGAGGATGGTCTCGAAGAATTTCCGGTCGGGGATGTTGAACTGCTCGCGGTCCAGGGCATCCACTTCCTCCTCCTTCACGACGTATCCCTGCTTTGCGTATTCCATCTGCTCCACCTTGAAGGTGTAGTCCAGCCGGACGGGGAGGGCGCCCGTCTGCACGCGGGTGTCCAGCTTGTCGGCCAGAGTGCGGTTCTCCAGTTCCAGGACCTCCACTTTCCGCTCCAGTTCCCGATCCTTCTCCATCTTTTCGATGAGAGCCTGCTGGCGCTCCATCAGGCTGTCCTGCAGCCAGCTGTTCAGCGGCTTGAAGGCGAGGAAGGTGAGAATGAGGGTGATAGCGTTCGAAAGGACGATCGCGAGGCCCGAGACGATCCTCGGAAAGAGCAGGAAGAAGGCGATATTGGCCGCTACAAGCAGGAAGCAGCCCGCGATCCAGAGGGTGTTCTTGACGCTGCGGCCCTTGTCCAGGGCATATTTGAAAATCTTATCTCCGGTCTTGCTCATAGAGGTGGAAAACATTACCTTTCCCTGCAAAGATATACATTTTCGGAACAATCTTTGTAACTTTGCGGGCGATTGATTGAAACGAAATGAAAAAACTCCTGATCCTGATCGCCCTGCTCGCTTGCGGTCTCACGGCCTCCGCACAGGAGCTGAGCGCCACCTTTGTCCAGAAAAAGACCCTCAAAGCCGTGAACAAGGTCATTCCCGGCGAGGGAAAAGTCACGTTCAAGGCCCCCGACTATCTCAACATGACCTACGATGTCCCGGAAGGGGAGTACCTCATCATCGAGGGAATGCAGCTGAAAAACTGCGTGAAGGGAAAGGTCATCAACATCGACACCTCCAAGAACCCGCGGATGCGCAAGATGCGCGACACTCTGCTGGACTGCATCATGGGCAACTACGAGAAGGCTGCGCAGGATAACGACGCGACCCTCATCGTCGAGCAGAAGGGCGACATCAAGACGGTGTCGATGATGGCCCGCAAGCAGCTGCCCACCGGCTACGCCCGCATCATCCTCGATTACAACAAGAAAGGCCTGCCCGTCCGGATGGTGCTGGACGAGTTCACCGGCATCGAGACCGAATACACTTTCAAGTACTAGAAAGGAAAGGGTTCATTTCCTTTCTTTTCCTTATTTGAAATAGCCGAAAGAAGTATTACTTTTGCATTTATCTATGCAAAAGTATTTTTTTATAATCCTGCTGCTCTGGCTGAGCCTGGCAGCGAATGCCCAGACCATCTCCCTCGGTACGAATGCGGTCGACTGGGTCAATCTGGGTACTGCCAATGTTGAAGTCGGCATATCCGTCGGACAGCACTTCTCGATCACAACCGGCGGTCGCTACAATCCCTGGTCTTTTAGTTCCAAGCGCCACGATGCGCCCATGCACAACAACGTCAAGGTGGCGTATGCCGGCGCCCGTTACTGGCCCTGGTATGTCTTTTCCGGCTGGTGGGTCGGCGTGAAGGGCCAGTATGAGCAGTTCATGCAAGGAGGCTTCTGGCGTCCGATGCTGGAAGAGGGGACGGCCATCGGGGCGGGCCTCTCGGGCGGTTATACCTGGATGCTGCATAAGCATCTGAACCTGGAGTTCGGCATCGGGATGTGGGGCGGCCGGTATACGGATTATTCCAAGTACCAATGCTCGGACTGTGTCGACCTCATCACTTCCGGGCCCAGGAACTTTCTGAGATTCGATGACCTAGTGATTGCGCTTGTCTATGTGTTTTAAGAAGTCCAGATCGCTCCTGATCGCGATTTTGCTCGTTCTCCTGGTGTATGCCTGCGGAACGGGAAGGAAAGTCACCTATCTGAACCGGAACGCAGTCAGCGCATCCCTTACCCTGGCCGATGATTCCGATGAGTATCCCGATCTCGGTTTTGGGGTGACGAAGCGGGACACGATCGCTTTCGAAGATTTCGAAGGCCGCCGGGTCATGGTCATGAATGCCGTCCGGGATGAGGAAACCGGCGAGATGGTTGCCACGGATGTCCTCCAGGCCGCGATCGTCACGGCACGCTTCCGGAATGTGGCGGAACGGGAAGGGAAGGTGAATCTTTCCTTCAATGTGACCGTTCCCAAGTCCATGCAGGACAGCAAGTGGCAGCTCCGGTTCTATCCCGACATGTTCATCATGGGCGACAGCATCCGGCTGGAACCCGTGATCATCACGGGCTCCGGCTACCGGAAGGCCCAGCTGAAAGGTTATCAGCAGTATGAGCGGTTCCTCGCGCGCATCGTTTCGGATTCGACGAAGTTCGTCAACCTGGGGCAGCTCGAACTGTTCCTCAAGCGGAACATCCCCCAGATCTATGCTTTCCGCACCGACTCGACCGAGGTTTCCGATGAAGTCTTCTATTCCTACTATGGCGTCTCCGAACAGCAGGCCGTCGAGCATTATACCAACAAGTTCCTCAAACGGAGAAACGAACGGCGCAAGTCCCGGATCGGCCAGATGTACCGGAAATATGTCAAGGCACCGATCGTTTCTGAAGGGATCCGGCTGGATACGGTCATGATGTCGAGCGACGGGGATTTCGTGTACAATTATGTCCAGACCATCAATGCCCGGCCGAAGCTGCGCAAGGTGGATATCGTCCTGTCCGGAGATATCTACGAGCAGGACAAGAAGGTGTACGATGTCCCCCGGACCGAGCCGCTGACTTTCTATATCAGTTCCATCTCTTCCTTTGCCGATAACAAGGAACGTTATCTGACAACGGTGGTGGAGCGCCGCCTGAGCGCGGACACGGAATGCCGCATCGACTTCGAAGTGGGGAAGGCGGATATCAAGCAGGAGCTCGGCAACAATGCGATGGAGATCAACCGGATCAAGGTCATCCTCGAGTCGCTCGCCAACGATGCCGTGTTCGACCTGGATTCCATCGTCGTGAGTGCGACCGCTTCGCCCGAAGGCAGCTACGCTTCGAACCGGACGCTTTCCCAGAAGCGGTCCCGGTCCGTCTCCAAGTATTTCGATGACTATGTGGATTATCTCCAGGATTCCATCCGATACGAAGAAGCCGTCCAGTATAACCTGGATTCGGAGTATACTGTCGTGAAGAAGAAACGGCCCCGGATTCGGTTCATGCCGCGCAGCATCCCGGAGAACTGGGATGACCTCCGGGATTATGTTCTGGCCGATACCGTCTTGACAGATAGCCAGAAGGAAACATTCATGGACGGATTCCGGACGGAGAATCCAGATACGCGGGAGCAACTGCTGCAGCGGGAGAGTTTCTACAAGTATCTGCGCGACACCTACTACCCTCGACTCCGTACGGTTAAGTTCGTCTTCCACCTGCACCGGAAGGGCCTTGTCAAGGATACGGTCCATACGACGGTCCTGGACTCCGCTTACATGTATGGCGTCGAAGCGCTCAAGAACATGGAATACGATGTGGCCCTGATCCGTCTGCGTCCTTACGAGGATTACAATACGGCTGTGGCTTATGTCGGCCTGAACCGCAATGCCAGCGCCCTAAGCATCCTGTCCAAGCTGGAAAAGACTGCGGAAGTCAACTATCTGCTGGCCATCGTCTATGCCCGTCAGGGCAATACTCACAAGGCGGTCGAATGCTATGTCAAAGCGTGCCAGCAGAACCGCATGCTCGTACACAGAGGCAATCTGGATCCGGAGATTTCCGCCCTCATCCAGACGTATCAGTTAAACAAGTTGAATGCAGATGGTGAAACGGACTTTACATTCTAGGCTGCTGACCGGCCTGGTCCTGCTGCTCCTGCTCATCCCTTCCTTCAGCTGCCAGCGGACTTTCGTGGATGACCTGTTCGACATCCACGAGCGGATCGATGCGCTGAAGGCCTCCCACGAAGACTTGAAACGACGGCTGGACAACCTGAACGAATCCATCGTCACAATCCAGGCCATCGTGGACGTGCTGAATTCGGGCTACTATGTGGAACGGATCGTTCCGCTGCTGGACAATGGAAAGGAGGCAGGTTATGTCTTCCACTTTACGAACGGGAGGTCAATCACCATCCGGCACGGCCAGGATGCCCATGATGGACACAGCCCGGTCGTCGGGGTCACGGTCGTGGACGGCCGGTATTATTGGACCCTGGATGGGAATCTCCTGCTGGATGAGAACGGGAACAAGGTCCCGGTCGTGTCCGAGGAAATCGTCTCCCCGCTTTTCTCCATCTCCAACGGTTATTGGTACCTTTCTTTCGACGGTGGCGCCACCTGGAGACTGCTCGGTCAGGCGACCGGGGAGGATGGGGCCTACGGCAGCGATGGAATCGAGCATTTCATCCGGGTGGACATCTCTTCCGACGAGGTCGCCGTCTTTGTCCTCGCCGATGGGACGGTCCTGACAATTCCGCGTCGCCAGGGAATCCGCCTGGTCTTCGAATCGGGCGACGATGCAGTCCCCATCGGGGAACGCGAGACAATCCGGATTCCATATCGACTGACATCTGCGACGGAGAATACGGTCGTCAACGTCTCTTCAGACGGCTATTATACGGCCAAAGTGATCCCCACGGACAAGCAGTCCGGCGTCATCAGCATCACCTGCCCCCGGACGTACTCGGATGGGTTCGTGAACGTCCTGGTCTTCGAGAATGCCGGTATCGTGGACTCCCGCCTGATCACCTTCTATGAGAAGAGGATGACGTTCTCCGACGGGCTTGAGTTCGAGGTTTCTCCGACAGGCGGGACGGTGACCGTCCCGTATACGGTGAATTTCCCCTATCATCTGGATATCGATCCGGAATCCAAGGACTGGCTGACCATCGGCCATCCCGGGAGTGGGATTCCGTCGGAAGGAAGCATTGTCATTACCGCGTCTGCGAACGACGGTGTCGCTCGGACGGGAATGGTCTATATCGTACCCGATAACGGCGAGCAGGTGTATGCAGCCATCTACATTACCCAGCAGTCCTTGCACTGTACGATTGAAAAGGGCAGTTTCCTGCTCTCTTACGAAGGGGGCACGGTGCTTTGCGGGCTGAATACGGACCTCCAGTTCCTAACCAGTATCCCGGATGCGGACCGTGACTGGATGAAGGCGGAAGTGCTATATCATGGGGAGAAGCGGTATTCCGTCGCGATCACGGTAGAGCCCAATCCTAAGGCGGAGAGCCGTTCTTCCGTCGTCGATATCATCCATTCGCAGGATCTCCAGAAAATTGCCTCCATCCGCATCCTGCAGAACGGGCGGAACCTGGACTTGGAATACGCGATGATCTTCATCGTCAATCCGAACTATTCCAATGACTTTACGGCGTATCTCCCGATCGACATCAACAGCAGTTTCGACTGTTTCGTCGATTGGGGGGACGGAACCGGGCAGCGCTACCGCACGGAGGACGACTTCAACGCCCTCCCGGAGGAAGAGCGGAACATTCACCACCGGTATGAAAGACTGGGCATCGGCCGGAAATTCGAAGTGGTCGTATCCGGTACGGTCACTTCCCTGAATGCCGATGTGATTCCGCGGGCATTCCGGTCTTCCGTGACCGAGGTGAAGCAGTGGGGGAAGACGGGCCTTGTCAAGATGTACAGGGCTTTTGACGGTTTTGCCGGTCTCACCACGCTCCATCTGGATGAAACAGGGGCGTTTGAAAATGTGGAAAGCTTCGATGAATCCTTTGCCGAATGCCCACGCCTGACCACCATTTCCGAGCACTTGTTCGACCATGCGCGGTCCGCTACCAGTTTCAGGGGAACTTTCCGGCAGTGCAACAGTCTTGCCATTATCCCCGAGAACCTGTTTCGGCAGACCACTTCTGCCCGATACTTCGACGAGACTTTCGCGTTTTGCAACAGTCTGGTCACCCTGCCGGAGCATCTGTTTGCACATTGCTCCGAAGCAACGTCTTTTTCCTATACATTCCGTCATTGCGAATCGTTGCAGAGTGTTCCTGCCGGTCTGTTCTCCGGCAATCCGGCAGTTGAATCTTTCCACGGCCTTTTCGGGGAATGTCATTCTCTTAGCCGGATTCCCCAGGGGTTGTTCGACCGCAACCCTGAAGTGGTGGATTTCTCCTGGTCCTTCTGGGATTGTCACTCCCTGGTTGACATCCCGGCTTCCTTGCTGGACCATCAGCTGAAGATCACCCATTGTGACTATATGTTCGTGAACTGTCACAACCTGCGTTCGGAATCTCCCTGGACACGGGTAGACGGTAAGAAAGTTCACTTGTATGAACGTAATCAGTATCCGGATTTATTTGTCTACCCCTGGCACTATGAGTATTGTTTCGGCAGTTGCATGAACATGCCGGATTATTCCCAGGTCCCCGATATTTGGAAGTAAATACATGAGTATGAAAAAGATATCCATTATATTGCTCACCTTATCCCTATTCACCTTCCTGGTCCCTTCCTGTCGTTTCTACAAGGACCAGATTGATGAACTGTATTCGGAAGTGGACAGTCTCAAGGCGTCCGACAGTGCGCTCCGCCTGAGAATCGAGCAACTGAATTCGTCCTTGACGACGCTCAAGGATCTGGTCTCAGCCATGCAAAGCGGCCTGTACATCAAGTCGGTTGTTACACTCACCGGTGCCCCGGAACAGTCCGGTTATCTGATTACCATGAGCAACGGAGTGACCTACACCATCCGGAACGGCCAGGACGGTCAGGATGGCGTGACTCCGAAGCTGGGAGTCAAACGCGGACCGGACGGCGCCTATTATTGGACCCTGGACGGCGAGTTTTTGCAGGATGGGAACGGACGGAATGTCCGGGCCGATGGAGCCACGCCCCTGTTTGACATCCGGGACGGTTTCTGGTACCTTTCGTTAGATGGCGGCAACCATTGGGAGAATCTCGGTCGGGCTTCCGGCGCAGACGGCCTTCCCGGAGCCCCAGGAGACCAGTTGTTCAAGCTCGTTGACTATACCCCCGGCGAAAATGTCGTTCGGTTCGTCTTCAGCGACGATACTTCCATCACGCTTCCCTGTTATCAGCCCATCGCCATCACATTCAATGTCCCGGAGAATCAGACCAGCATCAATTCCGGCGAGACCATCAAGGTGGATTATTCCCTGTCCTACGGGGATGACAAGACGGTCGTAACGGCCTCTTCGGACGGTAACTACATCGTCAATGTGCAGGCCAGGGACGCTGTTTCCGGTTCCATCCTGATCACTTGTCCCGGTCTGTATCTGGACGGGCATGTCAATGTGATGGCTTTCGACGGTGTCGGATACGCCACGGTGGCCGTCATCACTTTCTATGAGAAGAGAATGACCTTTGGAACCAGTCTTTCCCGGTATGTTCCCACCGAAGGCGGTGTCGTCGATATTCCGGTCCATTACAATTTTGGTTATACGCTGGAGCCTGTGGGAGACGCTATTTCCTGGATCTCCGTCATCAGAACACGCGCGGAAATGGAAGATGGAACCATCCAGTTGAACGTGGCCCGGAACAATGGGGATCCCAGGACCGGAAAGGTCTATGTGGTTCCGGAGAATTCGGTCAGCGGTCCTTTTGCCGTGATTACGATATCGCAGGATGGCGCCTATTTCGAAATCGGAGAAAGCAGTTTCATCTTCGGCTCGGCCGGAGGGAATGCCGACGTCCAGATCCGGACGTCCAAACAGTTTACGGTGACTGTCCCGTCGGATGCTTCTTCCTGGGTGCAAGTGGGTACGGCGACGGAAGGAAGCGATCGGTACCAGGTCCATGTGTCTGTCAGTGAAAACAGGACGAATGCCAAACGGTTTGTTTCGATTCCCATTCGAGAGTCAGGGAATGGAGCCTTGCTAGGATCGATCGAACTCATGCAGCTGACGGGCAGCGGAAACAGTGAGATGGATATGGTTTTCGAAGTCAGCGCCAACGAGAGCAACGACTATACGGTTTATCTTCCTGTCAACGGGAATGACGGCAATGACTTCACGGTGGACTGGGGCGATGGGACCTATGAACGGGTCAACGGTTCCATCCCGGAACCCGATAAACCGCGAGTCCATCTCTACCAGGGGGCCACGAAACCCGGCGCCTCCTTCCGGGTGACGCTCTCCGGAACCATCCGGAGACTGGATTCGAACATGATTCCGGAAGGACTTCGCTCAGGGATTGTCTCGGTCGTCCAGTGGGGACATACCGGATTGCAAAGTATGTCCGGCGCCTTCACGGGGAATACACGCCTTGTCTCCCTTCCCGCTGACGAGACGCTGGCTTTTGGTGAGGTGTCCGATTTCGGCAATGCATTCTCGAATTGCCCCAGGCTGGTCGAGATTTCGCCAGATTTGTTCGAGGCTGCCAAGAAAGCCAGGTACTTCTACAATGTGTTCTCCAACTGCGAGAATCTGCAGGCGATTCCGAGTTCGCTGTTCCGCGCTTGCTTGTCTGCTGAGAATTTCTCCGGGGCTTTCGCCCATTGCCTGAATCTCGTTTCCTTGCCTTCCCGGCTTTTTGACTGCGGGAATGCGCGGGACTTCAATGAGGTTTTCAGAGAGTGCTTCAAATTGACCCTAGTCCCAGGAGACTTGTTTGCAGGCTGCGTCCAGGCTCGTTCTTTCTCCCATGCTTTCTACAGATGTTTGAGTTTGGAAAACATCCCTGGCGCACTGTTCTCTTACAGTCCGGACGTGACGGAACTGTCCGGCATCTTTTCGGAATGCCCGTTGAAGAGCATTCCCGCTCAATTGTTCGCCGCAAATCCCAAAGTGGAGTCGATGGCCAGCGCTTTCCGTTCTTGCTACAATCTGACTTCGGTCCCTAGGCATCTGTTGGATGCCTGTCCCTCGGTTTCGAACGTGGATTGTATCTTTGGCTGGTGCCATTCGTTGAAGTCGGTTCCCACGGACCTGTTCAACAACCTGCGGAAAGTCGCGAATTTCAACTACTGCTTCGCTTATTGCTACGAGTTGACAGGCGAATCCCCTTATACGATGGTAGGCAACCGCAAGGTCCATCTGTATGAGCGTTCCTCTTACCCTGACTATTTTGTTACGCCCACCTATCACGATTACTCTTTCGCTGAATGCAGGAATTTGTCCGACTTCGATATTATCCCTTCCGATTGGAAATAAACCTCGCAGCCATGAAACGTCTAGGCTTTTTCTCATTGATTGGCCTTCTGGCCGTTTCCTGCGTGGAGAATCCGGATATCGGGAAGGAAGAACCGCCCGTAGTAGATCCTGCGCTCTCCGTCCATTGCGCCGTCGTGGGAAGTTATTCCGCTGAGTTTGTGTGTACGGTCGGGCAGACGGACCGCCTCTTCATCGGCGGCGGTTTCGTTTATGCCAAGACGCCCGGCTTCGAGGATGCGGTCACTGCGCCCGGAATGGTTCTCTCCAATGAACTCTCCTGTATTGTAACTGACCTGGAACCGGACAGTCACTACTATGTGAAGGCTTATATCTTCGACATAAAAGGCCGGTTGGAGTCGGATACCGTCAGTTTCGATTCGCCCTCGTTCAAGATTCAGGGCGACAGAGACTTCCATCTGACCTATCAGGGAGGGACGGTCGACCTGACCGTCATTTCCAATGACAGTTTCCGGGTTTACTCGGAGGCCGACTGGATAACGGGAGTGGACACCCGCGCCGGAGAATCGTTCAGCCGGTCCGTCCTGGTCCAGCCGAATCCTTCCCTGCATGCGCGCACTGCCACGCTGACCTTGGCTTCGCCCGATTCTTATTTCCGGGAGACGGTTACCATCTCCCAGGACGGTGCGCCGGTCCAGATTCCGGATCCCGGATTCAAGGCTTGGCTCGTGTCCGCCTATGATGCGGATGGCAGTTCGGAGATTGAACTGGCCGAAATTCCCTTCATCACGGAGATTGTCATCCAGTCGGATGGAATCCGTTCGTTGGAGGGGATAGGATCGTTTCCTAATTTGGAAAAGCTTGTATGCCAAGGTGTTACCGTTGGCCAGCTTGAGAGTTTGGACCTCTCACAGTCTTCCCGTCTCACCTATCTGGACGTGTCCAATAACATTCTGTCTTCCTTGAACCTTTCCGGTTGCCCGAATCTAAAGACCCTAGACTGCAGCGGGAACCGCCTGAAGACCTTGGATCTCTCCGGAAACCAGGCCCTAGAGTATCTGGATTGCCAGGGGAATGAACTGGATGCCCTGGACTTGACGGACAATCACTCGCTCCAGTCCATCCATGCCGATAGGAACCGGCTGGGCTCACTCAAGACCCCGAGGAGCGAAACCCTTGCGGAACTTACCTGCCGGGGAAACGACCTGGAAACCCTCTACCTCTCCAACAACAGAGGCCTCCGCCGGCTGGACTGCTCGGAAAACCGGTTGCAGACCCTCAATGTGTCTGCGATGAGCGGACTTACCTACCTGGACTGCAGCGCCAATGCCTTGAAGGAACTGCCAGTCTGGCGGAATGAAGCCCTCGAGACCCTGCTGTGCGGAAACAATGGGATTACCTCCCTTGACCTGCGGCAGAATGCGCATCTCAAGATCTTGGAATGTCAGGATAATCAGTTGGCGCTGCTGGACTTGTCCGGGAACACAAGCCTGGAATCGATCGATTGCGGTGGTAATCGTCTTTCTGCTTTGGATGTGTCCATGCTCCCGTCCCTTCGGGAACTGCGCTGCAATTGTCCCGGAATGGTCTATGTGCTGGCCGGTAATTCCCAGCGCATCGAGGGAGTGACGGAAAACCGCCGGGAGAGCCATATCCATCCCGATACGGAAGTCCGGCATCCGGAGGATCTCGCCGTCATCGCGGATCCGCTGTTCCGGTCCTATCTGGTCCAGTACTATGATTCCGATGGCGACGGTCTCCTGTCGAAGATGGAGGCCGATAAGGTGACATCTGTCCGGATCATGACGGACATGGTGGGGTCACTGGACGGCATCGAGTATCTGACCGGACTCAAGTATCTGCAATGTGAAGGTACGGAGGATGACCTGGGACATCCCCGTGGGAAACTGTCCTCGTTGGACCTCTCCCGGAACCCGAAGTTGGAACAGGTACTGTGTGGCCGGAACCGCCTGACCCACCTGGACGTTTCCGGCTGCCCGAATCTCAAGACGCTCTGGTGTTACGGGAACAGGTTGGAGACGCTGGACGTGTCTGCCTGCCCGGAACTGGTCGACTTGAATTGCGAGCACAACCTGTTGACCTGCCTCGACTTGACGGGCAACCTGAAGCTGGTTTCCCTGGATTGCTCGCCGATGGCAGGAACCAACGGGGAGAACTTGCTGCAGGAAGTCCATATCGGGGCCATCCGAATCAACTATGTGAACGGCCGAGGATACCCGCGCAACAGTTGTTGTATCCCGCCGAGGACGACACTGTATATCGGGGGAAGTGCGACTTCCTCCCTCAGTGTCCCGTTCATGTTCAATTTCAATGCGAAAGATTTCTCGGAAGGCACCCGGACGTTCGTCAATACACCGGGGGCTCTTTGGGACCATGACATGGTCTTGAATGGCTCAGGATTCACCGCGAGCGATTCTTATGTCCATATTTACAGAGAGACTTACGCCCGGTTTGATTTCCCCTCGACCGGCGCCAATCCTTTCAACCGGCGCGGCCAGGATCAACTGACGATTATCGCGAAGGTCAAGGGAGAAACGACAAATGACTTCTCCATCTTTGCCTGCCGGAGTGAGACAAGCGACTACTGCTATATGTTCCGGGAAGGCGATTACAGTACGCGGTATTTCTATCTGCACGATGCCCGGTCGTGTGGTAGCGCAACTTCCATCAGCGTGAACCAGTTGCCGAACATCGTCGCCGCCATCGCCGGTAACGGGACCGTCCAGCTTCAATCCTTCACCGACCAGAAGAAAGGTACTCCCCAGCCGATTTCCTGGGGTGGACCGTCCAATTCCATCTCCCTTTTCAGCGGTGGAATCGGCGGTGAGTTCTGGACCGGCGATTTCTATTGGCTGTTCCTGTCCCTGGAAGCCTTGACCGAGGCCGAGATCGAGCAGGTGATCGACTATAACGAATCCCTGTGACGGATTAGATCTGCGTCCCTTCCTGCTCGAGGTAGGCGACGACGTCACCCACAGTCTTGAATGTCGCCAGCGCCTTGTCGGGAATGGTGATCCCATACTGGTCCTCGATGCGCATGAGGAGCTGGAGGATGTCCAGCGAATCGGCGCCGAGGTCCTTTTTTATCTGTGCTTCCGGCGTGACGATCGCCGGATCCACACGCAGTTGCCGGGCCAGGATGGCCTGGACTTTCTCATACATCGTTTCCATCAGTCTTCATAATGTTCGTAGCGGGCGACGGCCTCTTCGATCTTGCCGGAGAGGTGGCTCACCTCCATCCGGTAGGCCTGCTCGATGCATTTCTCCACGGCCACGGCCTTGCTGCTGCCGTGTCCCTTGACCACCACCTTGGAGGTCCCGAGAAGCACGCTCCCGCCATAGTTCTGGTAATTCATGAATTCCTTCTCCTCCTGGAACATCCGTTTCATCAGGAGGGCGCCCAGCTTGTACAGGGTGCGGGAATAGATATCTTTCTTGAGTTTCTTGAGGAGCTCCAGGGCCGTCCCTTCCGTCGTCTTGACGAGGACGTTCCCGGAGAAACCGTCGGCCACAACCACGTCGTAGGAACCCGACAGCAGGTCACGGCTTTCCATGTTGCCCACGAAGTTCACGCAGTCGGTGTCCTGGAGGAGCGCATAGGTTTCCTTCCGGATGTCGTCGCCTTTTTCGGCTTCCTTGCCCACGTTCAGGAGCGCTGTGCGGGGATTCTTGACCCCGTACACTTCCTGCATGTACAGGCTCGCCATGATGGCGAACTGGCGCAGGTGGGCGGGCGTCACTTCTACATTTGCCCCGCTGTCGCAGATGCCGACGATGCCGCCGTCCATGGTCGGGAGGATGGGGCAGAAAGCCGGCCGAATGATGCCTTTGATGCGGCCCAGGCGCACCAGCGCGCCGGTCACCAGGGCGCCGGTCGAACCGGTGGACACCATTCCGGCGATGTCGTCCTCATCCCGGAGCAGGATGATCGCCTTCATCATGGAACTGTTCCGTTTGAGCCGCACCACGTCGGTAGGCTTTTCATCGCAGCCGATGACTTCGGGAGCGTGGACGATCTCCAGGCGGGCGGCGTCGTAAGCCTTCCCCTCCAGTTCTTTCCGGAGGATGGCCTCATCACCGGTGAGGAGGAGGTATAGGTCCGGATTCTTTGCGAGGGCGGCGAGGGCGCCTGCGACAGGCGCCTGGGGCGAATGGTCGCCGCCGAAACAATCGACTATCAGCTTGATCATACGATTTTCTTCACATAGGAGCGGTAGCGCTTGACCTGTTCCTTGCGGAAGCGCTTCCATTGGTTCAGGATGGCGTAGTTGTCCTCCAGATTGAGGTTCGTGTCCGCGAAGCGGAGGTTCGGGTTGTCCTGGAGCATCTTCATGATGGCGACGGAGAAGACCGAGGAAACGCCCCGGTTCAAGTATTCGGGGTCCACGCCTACGAGGCAGAGGTCGATGGCGTCAGGCCTCTTCAGGGCTTTCAGGAGACGGAGGGCGGTGCGGGGTGTCAGCTTGCCGCGGCCTCCGGCCAGGGCGCCGGCCAGCGCAGGGAAGGTAATGCCGAAGCACACCATCTTCTCGTTCTCATCCAGGACGACGGCCACATACTTGGGATCGACGACGAGCTTGAAGTTCTCCAGCATCAGCTTCCGCATCCCGTCGGTGAAGGGTACGGTCCCATACAGATCCTCGTAGGACTTGTCGATGAGCTCGAAGATCCCGTCGGCATAGCGCTTCAGGAAATCGGAACCGCTTGTGGAAGGGCCCAGATGCAGCTTGTAGCGGCGGAAGATGAAGTCGGAAAGCTGCTCCAGCTCCTCCATCGCCTCCGGGCTTTCGGCCCCGTAGAGCCGGAAGCCGACCCAGTCCACTTCCTTCTTGTATCCCAGGCGTTCGATGTGTTCGCCATAGTAGGGGGCGTTGTAGTTCTCCTCGAACGTGGCCTGCTGGTCGAAGCCTTTTACGAGGAGGCCCTCCCGCTCCAGGTCGGAGAAGTTCAGCGGGCCGCACACGGTGTCCATGCCCTTTTCCAGCGCCCATTTCTCGGCCGCCTCGAACAGGGCTCTGGACACCTCGAAGTCGTCGATGGCATCGAACCGGCAGAAGCGGGCACGCTTCTCCCCGTTCTTCTCGTTCGCGGCCTTCTGGACGATGGCCATAATGCGCCCTGCGACGACCCCGTCTTTCCAAGCAAGGAAGCAGACGAAATCGCAGCAGTCGCTGTACACGTAGTCAGGACGGAAAATCTTCTTTTCGTCCATGTACAGCGGCGGGACGAAGCAGGGGTTCCCCGCATACAGGTCCAGCGGGAAATCCAGGAACGCTTTCTGTTCCTTCCGGGTGGTTACTTGCTTGACGGTGATCATGGTTTAGCGGTGTTTTGCGTGGAAGCAGACGCCCACCCCGTTCGGCCCGGCGTGGCTGCCGGCCGTCGGGTTGCAGACGACGTATTCGATCGGGAAATCGTCCCCGAACCGCTCCCGGATCATCTTGCCCACTTCCTGCGCCAGTTCCGGCGCGTCGGTGTGGCCGATGACGAAGCGGTGGGACTTGAAGTCCTCGCCCAGGTCCGCAACCTGCTGCACGAGGTGCTCCATGGCCTTGAGGCGGCCCTTCTCCTTGCCACAGGAGACCATCTTGCCTTCCTGGCTCATGTAGATGATCGGGCGGATGCCGATGAGCGTGCCCATCGTCGCGGCGAGCCCGCTGACGCGGCCGCTGCGGCGGAAGAACTTGAGGTCGTCGGCGAAGAAGTACATGGCGAACTTGTCCACCTCGGTCCCGGCCCATTCCAGCACTTCCTCCAGGGTCTTGCCGGCCTTGAAGAGGTCGCCGATTTCGCGGACGATGGTGTAGCTGATGGTGGTGATGCCCTTGGTGTCGATCTCATGGAAACTGCGCTCCGGATACTTGGCCTTGAGTTCGGCCACGGCTTCGTCCATCGCGTTGAAAGTGACGGTCATCGCGCGGGAGAAATGGACATACAGGATGTCGTTCCCGGCGGCGAACTCCGGTTCGAAATACTCGATATAGCGCTCCTTGGAGATGGCGCTGGTGGTGGGCAGCACTCCGCTGCGGAGCATGTCGTAGAACGGACGGGCCTCGAACTCGTCGAAGTCCACGTACGGATAGACGGTCTTGGCGTCCACGCTGTACGGCATGCTGATGAGGCGGTATCCGTATTCGGCCGCGACGGCGGGGGTGATGTCGGTGTCGGTGTCAGTGAAGAGTCTAAGCATGGTTAAGTAGCGTTAAAACAGGACAAGGATATATTCGTAGACCGGCTGGCCGCCGGACTGGAGGATGACTTCGGCGCGGGGATATTGCTTTTCCAGCGCTTCCCGGACCTTTTCCGACCGGGTGCCGCCTGCGCCGGCAAAGACGAGGATGACGTCTCGGGAGCCGGCGTCCATGGCTTCGGCCAGGGCGAGAAGGGCTTCCTCCGGCGCCGGGCCCGAGGCGAGGATTTCCTTGCCGGAGATGCCCACATATTCGCCCTCGCGGACGTTTCCGCTGTCGCGGATAGCGCGGGACACCAGACCTGTCACCACCTCGCCCGCGGCTTCGGTGAGTGTGGCCTCGATGGTGTCGGCGTCGCCTGCTTCCGGGTCCAGGTTCGCGAGGGCGTAGTAGCCTTCGCCCAACGTCTTGGCGGGGATGACCCGGATATCGGCCTTGTCATAGATGTCCGCGGCCTGGCGGGCCGTCAGGAGGATGTTTCCGTTGTTGGGGAAGACGAAGACGGTCTCGGCGTCCAGGGCGTCGAAGGCGTCGATGAACCGCTTGACCGGGGGATTCATCGTCTGGCCGCCCTCGATGACGAGATCGGCTCCGAGTTCCTTGAAGGTGTCCACGAGCCCGGCGCCGGAGGCGACGGCCACGACGCCGAAGGCCTTGCGGCCCTTCTTGAACCGTTCGTCCATGTGGTTCTCGTGGTGCTGGAGGGTCATGTTCTCCACCTTGATAGTGAGGAACTCGCCGTACTGCTGGCAGTGGTTCAGGATCTCTCCCGGGGTATGGGTATGGACGTGGACCTTGATGATGGAGCCGTCGCGGAAGAATACCAGGGACTCGCCGTTCTGCGCGAGCCAGTCCGAGATGACGGTCTCGTCGAAGGTGTCCAGGTCCACCTTGCTCCGCTGGAGCCGCAGGAGGAACTCCGTGCAGTAGCCGAACTCCAGGACACTGTCCTCCGTAAAGGCGTCCAGGTCCACGTGCTGGGCGGCGGGAGCGGCCTCTTCCAGGACTTCGGCGGCCTCCCCGTGCAGGGCGGCGCGCATGCCCTCGGCAATGTACAGCAGGCCTGCGCCTCCGCTGTCCACGACGCCCGCTTTCTTCAGGACGTCCAGCAGTTCAGGCGTATGCTGCAGGGAAAGGTCCATCGCTGAGGTCAGGAGGTCGAAGTACTCGTCCAGGTCCTTGCTTCCCGCCGCAGCGGCGACTCCCTCCCGGAATACGGTCAGGATAGTGCCTTCCACGGGCTCGGAGACGGCGTGATAGGACTCCTCGACCCCGGCCTGCATCGCGCGGGAGAAGGCTTTCACATCGGCTTCCCGGACATCGGCAAGGCCCTTGGCGAGGCCCGCGAACATGCGGGAGAGGATGACGCCGGAGTTGCCCCGGGCCCCCATCAGCATCCCGGCGGAGACGGCTTTCGCCACCTCGGGTAGGGTAAGACCGGTCCCTAAGCTTGTCGAAGGGCCGGCCGAAGGGTTACAGCCGGCCTGGATGGTCATATACATATTGTCGCCCGTGTCCCCGTCGGGGATGGGGAAGACGTTGAGGTCGTTGATTTCCTGGCGGTGGAGGCCCAGCCGTGCGGCGCCGCCGCGGACGAGGTTCAGGTATAGATTCGCGTCGATGCGGTCCATTTAAGGTTCCAGTGCTTTGAGGCTCTTCCGGTACCAGCCCCATTTGAGGCACTGCCGGAAGAGGAACGGTTCCAGGGAATAGGTGAGGAGGATCGTGGTGGCCATGCCGATCAGGGTGATGATCCCGATGGACCGGATGGACGGATGCCGCGCGAAGATGAGCGACAGCACCACGATGGCGAGTACCAGGGCGGAGAAGACGATCGCCACCTTGTGGAATTCGAGCATTTCCCGCTGCCCGGTGCGCGCCTCCTTGAGGAGGCCCTCCATCACGAATATGCTGTAGTCCACCCCGATTCCGAAGATGAAGGTGGAGATGACGATGTTGATCAGGTTGAACTCCAGGCCCAGGAGAGCCATCAGGCCCTGCAGGACATACCAGCTCAGGAACATGGGCAGGAAGGCCAGGAAGGCGGTAATCGGGTTCCGGAAAGCGATGAGAAGTACCAGGAGCACCAGCAGGGAAGAGATCCACTGGGTGGTATTGAAGTCGTCATGGACGATCTCGACCATGTCGCGGCAATAGTAGAACGGCTCCAGGACCAGGGTGCTGGGACCGGCCACCAGGGCGGCGGTGACGGTGTCGGCATCTTCCGGGCGGAAGCCCACGGAGGTGAACACCATGTACCGGCCGCTGGCCTGCCGCTCGAGGTAATTGGACACCAGTTCCGGCGGGAAGACCTCCGCCTCGAACAGGTTTCCGGGTTCGTAATCGGCATCGATCAGGGCCTCGAAGGGATTGAACAGGGAAGCTTCCAGTCCGCAGTGACGGGCAGACGCGGCAATCTCGCGCCAAGCCTGCGTTTTCCGCTCCGGCGTCCAGAATGCCTTCCACGCGTCAATCCGCACCTGCTGGTCCCGTTCGGACCGGAACAGGAGGAAAGAAAGCGGGGAATAGCCCTTCACCAGGCCGAGCGCAGCGAGGGAATCCAGCCGCTGCTGCAGGAGGGAGTTGTATTCCAGGGCCTGGTCCAGGTCGTCGTCGGAGGCGGCGAAGTACAGGTCCATGTGCCCGCTGGCGTTCTTCTGGCTGTAGAGTTCCTGGCTCGCGGTCAGGAGAGGATTGTCATAGTCCAGGTTCCGGAGGTCGCTGTCGAACTTGACCCGGTGGCTCAGCGCCACGCCCGCGACGATGACGACGCCGAGACCGGCGAGAATCCACTTGTTCCGGTCCCAGGGGATGTCGTTGATCTTGTCGATGACGTGGAACCCCTTGTACCGCTTGAACTTGACCTGCTCCGGCTTCATGAAGTGGGGCAGGAAGAACAGCGCGAAGAAGGTGTTGCCGATGAGGGCGAAGGTCGCGAACAGGCCGAAGTCCCGCAGCAGGTCACTCTCCGTGAACAGCAGGCCCAGGAAGGCGCCCACCGTGGTGATGCAACCCAGGGTGACGGGCGTGGATTCCTCCCGAAGCATCTGCTCCACGTCCCCCACGTAGTAATGGTGGATCAGCACGTGCAGGCAGTAACTGATGGCGACGCCCAGCACGATCGCGCCGAGGCCCAGGGCCATCAGGGACATGAATCCCTTGATCCAGTACATGCACGCGAGGGCGAAGACCGACCCGTACAGGATCGGGACGACCTGCTGCCAGATGAAGGTCCAGCTGTGGAAACTCAGGAGCAGGATGACGAGGATGACGAGGAGGGACACGCCCACCGTCATCAGCAGGTCACCCTTGATGGTGCTGGCATTGGATACGCTGCCCAGCGGGGTGCCGTGCGCCAGGACGCGGGCCTCCGGATGGGCGGCCTCGAAGTCCTTGCGGGTCCGGTTCATGAGGCGGTAGAACTTCGTGCCGGCTCCCGAATCCATCGAATTGAATCCCGGCGACAGGAAGGCCAGGGCCACCGTCTTGTCCGGGCAGAAGAAGTGTCCTTCCTCGATGGTGTATCCGCCCACGGAGCCGCCGTCGGAAGGCATGATTTCCGCCAGGAGGATATTCCGCAGTCCCAGCGGGTCCATGGTGACGAACTGGGTGGTTTCGCCGGTCTCGTCGGCCTCCAGCAGGGCCAGGTTCTCCTGCATGGCCGCTTCCACGGCGGCCGGCTCGAGCGCCGCCTCGAACGCGGCGTACAGGGAGGTGTCGATGAAACAGGGGAGATGCTCGAAGGCGTAATCCACGGCCCCCAGCATGGTGCCCATGTCCAGCTGGTACAGGATGCCGGCGATATGATGCGAGGCGGAATCCCGCTGCAGCAGGGATTCGCAGTATTCGTCCATGTAGGCGGCCAGGGTGGCGGGATCCAACGGGCGGGCCGCATCGGCTGCGGTGACCTGGATGAACACCTTGTCCTTCAGGCCGATGTCGCTGAAAGCCAGTTCGCTGTCCGTGCTGGAGCGGGGGAGGAGCTTGACGATGTCCTCCTCGTACCGCAGCCGGATGCCGAATGCCAGAAACAGCAGGAAACTGCCTGCCAGCAGCAGATACAAGGCGGTCTTGTGCCGCTGGAAAAAGCGATAAAGCGGTAGGAAAATCCGATGCATGCCCGTTGTTTAAACCTTAAATCAATCCTTCAAAGATAAGGTTAAATAACGAGAAAAGAAAATTTGCGTGCGTACGTGCGCGTTAGAAGCAGCTCCGCAGGACCTCGACCACGTTGGACGATTTGCCCATCGTGTAGAAATGGACGGCGGGAACCCCATGAGCAAGGAGGTCGCGGCACTGGGCCGTACACCATTCGACGCCCAGGCGGCGGACGGCTTCCTTGTCGTCTCCCGCATCCTTGACCGCATCGGTCAGTTCGACGGGAATGTCGATGGAGAAAGACTCCGGAAGGAGGTTCACCTGGCGGGCGGTGGTGAGAGGCTTGAGGCCCGGGATGATGGGCACGGTGATGCCCGCGGCGCGGCAATGGTCGACGAAGCGGTAGAAGACCGCATTGTCGAAGAACATCTGGGTGATGATGCAGTCCGCACCCGCATCGACCTTACCCTTGAGGTGGAGGATGTCGGATTCGGGGTTCGCGGCCTCGAAATGCTTCTCGGGATAGCCGCCGACGCCGATGCAGAGGCCGGCGCCGCCGTCCATCCGGCGGATGGCGCGCACGAGTTCATCGGCATGGGCATACCCGCCGGGAACGGGGTTGAAGCGCTTTTCACCGGCGAGGGAATCGCCCCGGAGGGCCATCACGTTGTCGATACCCAGGAAGTGGAAGTCCTGCACCAGCCATTCGATCTCCGCGGCGGTGTTCCCGGCGCAGATGATGTGCGGGACCACTTCCACGTCATACCGGCCCTGGATGCTGCCGCATACGGCGACGGGGGACACCCGGCTGCGGACGACCTCGCGGAGGAATGTGCCGTCGCCTTTGGGGGTGAACCGGACCTCGTCGCGATGGGTCGTGACATTGATATAGCGGGGCTTGAACTCCATCAGGGGAGCGATGCTCTCCAGGAGTTCGTCCTTGACGATGCCGCTCTGGGGCGGGATGATTTCCAGGGAGGGGAAAGGATGGCGGGCATCCAGGAAATCGGTGATTCTCATAGCAGATGGGACAGGAAGGCCCGGGCCTCGTCGGGGGAGAAACCGCGGGCGGATTTGTACAGTTCGTATTGTTCGCGGCCGATGTGGCGGATTTCCGGATAGCCGGCCTCGGGGTGGAGGACGATGAAGCCGCAGATGGCGGCGTCGGGAATCATCGCGCAGCTTTCGGTGAGGGTGATTTCCAGTCCGGCCGGCAGCAGCCCCAGGATGTCGCGCTTGAGGCTGTGGTCCGGGCAGGAAGCGTAGCCGGCGGCGGGTTTGGCGATTTTCGCGCCTGCGGGCAGGTCCTGGGCCAGCCGTTTGTCCAGCCAGGTGGATGCGGCTTCGGCCAGGGTGACGCGCACGGCGCGCTCCATCATGGAATCGTAGTCGTTCCGGCAGGCCTCGCAGGTGCAGCCGACGGGGTGCAGTTGCGGTCCCTGAGCCTGTCTGCCAACCGGTCCCTGAGCCTGTCTGTCAACCGGTCCCTGAGCTTGACGAAGGGCCGGTTGGGCGGCGTGGACGCTGATGGCGAAGAGACCGAAGGGGCCGGTTCCGTCCGCGGGGACAAAGTCCGCGAGGGAACGGCCGGGGGCTTCCTCCTGCCGGAGCATCGGGAGGCGGCAGGGACCAAGGTCGATGGCTTCGCCGTCGCGCCGGGCCGGGAAGAAGCGGGCAGCGAGGCGGACGGAGACGCCGCCGGTGCGGACCATCCGGTCCAGCACGGTGCGTCCTTCCGCCGTGAGCTCCGCATTCTCCTTCACGCCCCAGACGGCACGGAACATAGACCAGTCGAAAAGGGGAACGAGCTCCGTCAGCGGCACTTCCGTGAGGGGAATGTCGGCGGGAATGGTATGGAGATAACTTTCCGGTTCAAAGCCGGTTTGTGCGGGCGCGGGCGCGGCTTTCCGTCCTTCGTGCAAGTCGCGGATGCGCGCCTGCTCCGCGTGTTGGGCGGCTTCGAAGGCCGCGCGGTCGCGCAGGCACTTCTTCGCCAGCACGGCGCCGGCGGACGCATCCGGCGCATAAAAGACATGGTCGTACAGCGGCGCGAGCTTGACGGCCGTATGCAGGGCGGACGTGGTGGCGCCGCCGATGAACAGCGGCGTGTCCAGTCCGCGGGCCGCCATTTCGCGGCACAGTTCCTCCATCTGGAACAGGGACGGGGTGATGAGCCCGCTTACGCCGATGAGGGCGGCGTGGTGCTTTTCTGCGGCTTCCAGGATGGTTTCCTTGTCCACCATCACGCCCAGGTCGATGACCTCGAAACCGTTGCACCGCAGGACGATGCCCGCGATGTTCTTGCCGATGTCGTGGACGTCGCCCTTGACCGTCGCATGGATGACGACCGGCCGCTGCGCGGCCTGCTCGCCGGCTTCCATATACGGTTCCAGCAGGGCCACCGCATCCTTCATCACCTTCGCCGATTTCACGACCTGCGGGAGAAACATCTTCCCCTCGCCGAAGCGTCGGCCGACTTCCTCCATTCCCGCCATGAGCGGCCCCTCGATCACCTGTACGGCCGATCCCAGCCGCTCCCGGGCTGCATTGACGGCCTCGGCGAGGCCGTCCTCGCGGCCGGTGAGGAGGAATGATTCAAGAGAAGACAGATGCCCGGTCGGGGCCGGGCATGACGAGTCCGTCACCCCCGACTTGATCGGGGGTCTAATTTCTGTCAGGCTGGCGGCCGCCAGTTCGGACAACCTTTCCGTTGCATGCGGATCGCGGCAGAGGATGAGGTCCTCGACCGCCGTCCGCAGGCCGGGCTCGATGTCGTCGTACTGGAGGATCATGCCGGGGTTGACGATGGCCATGTCCAGGCCCGCGCGGATGGCGTGGTACAGGAACACGGCGTGCATCGCGCTGCGCACCGGATTGTTGCCCCGGAAGGCAAAGGAGAGGTTGGAGATGCCGCCGGAGGTGTAGGCTCCGGGGAGGTGTTGCTTGATCCAGCGGACGGCTTCGATGAAATCGATCCCGTAGCGGTCGTGCTCGGGGATTCCCGTTCCGATGGACAGGACATTGACGTCGAAAATGAGGTCTTCTGCCGGGATGCCGATGCCGGTCAGAAGGCGGTAGGCGCGCTCACAGACGGCGATTTTCTTCTCGTAGGTGGTGGCCTGGCCTTCCTCGTCGAAAGCCATCACGACCATGGCGGCGCCCAGCCGGTGGATTTCCCGGGCCTTCGCAAGGAAGGCTTCCTCGCCGTCTTTGAGGCTGATGGAATTGACGATGCACTTGCCCTGCGCGTTCTTCAGGCCGGCCAGGATGCATTCCCAGTGGGACGAGTCGATCATCAGGGCAGCCTTGGCTACGGAAGGGTCGTTCTGCAGGGTACGGACGAAGGTCTCCATCGCCACCGGCCCGTCGAGCATGGCGTCGTCCATGTTGATGTCGATGATATCGGCCCCGCCCTCGATCTGGTTGGCGGCCACTTCCAGCGCGGCGTCATAGTCGCCGGCGGCGACCAGGCGCGCAAACTTCCGGCTGCCGGCGACGTTCGTCCGTTCGCCAATCAAGGTGAAGTTCCGCTTTGGGGTGTCGATGAGATATGCCTCCAGCCCACTGACTTTCAATTCCTTGCGAAGGGATTTCAGCGGGGCGGGGGAGAGGTCGGGAATCGCCCGGATATGGTCCGGCGTGGTGCCGCAGCAGCCACCCGCGATGTTCAGGAGCCCGTCGAAACGGGCCATCTCGGCGGCCATCTGGGCCGGTGTCTGGTCGTAGCCGCCCAGTTCGTTGGGCAGGCCGGCATTGGGGTAGCAGATGACCGGCACGTCGCTGAAGGACGCGATATCCTTCACCAGCGGCAGGAGCCCGTCGGCCCCGAGCGAACAGTTTACGCCGAAAGCCGTCAGCGGATAGTGCCGCACGGCGGTATAGAACGCCTCCAGCGTCTGCCCCGTCAGCGTCCTCCCGCTCTTGTCGCCCACACTCACCGACACGATGACGGGGAACGGTTCTTTGTCATTTCGAGCGGAGTCGAGAAATCTCGTCTCCACCGCGTACAGCGCCGCCTTCACATTCAGCGCATCGAACGCCGTTTCGATGAGCAGCAGGTCCACGCCGCCCTCGATGAGGGCTTCGACCTGCTCGCGGTAACTTGCCGCCATCTCGTCGAAACTGTATGGCCGCTCCGCGGGCCGGGCGATGTCCGGCGCCAGCGTCAGCGATTTGGAGGTTGGCCCGATGCTGCCTGCCACCCAGACCTTCCGGCTGGCCTTGTCGGCGGCCGCGCGGGCAATCCTGGCCCCGGCGAGGGCCATTTCCCGCGCATGGGCCTCCAGCCCGTACTCCTTCTGGGAAATCCGGTTGGCGCTGAAGGTATTGGTCTCGATGATATCGGATCCGGCGGCAATGTATGCCTCATGCACGGCCTTAATGACATCCGGCCGCGTCAAGTTCAGGCACTCGTTGTCGCCCTTCAAGGGAACGGCCGTATCCAAGAATACACCCCGTCGGAAATCCTCTTCCGCCAGGGTGTATCGCTGAATCTCGGTCCCGGTGGCCCCGTCCAGTCGGAGGACGGTCCGTCGGAGCTGTTCCTGAAAGGCCGACATCCGTCCGGACTAGTTGTTCTGCTGTTCCTGCTGGAACATCTTCCGGAAGGTGTAGGTCGTGATGGAGCTGCCGACCTCCTTGGTAATCACCAGTTTGTCCTTGGAGAGTTCCTGCACGTCATACGTACCGTAGACATTCATCACTTCCTTGAGCCCTTGCCGCAGGATGATGGGATCGTCGAAAGAAATCTGATGCTTCGTTTCATTGTAGGCATACCAGGAGAAGTCCACATCGACATGGTCCAGGTCGAATCCGGTGAGCGCTCCCGTCTTGCCGAAGGCCATCCGGAGCTGGTTGAGGCACAGGTAGAAATGCTCGCTGGTGAAGTCGGTCACCCGCTCCGTCTGGCGGTTGACTGTCTTCGATTCGAGCTGCCAGATTCCATAGATGTTACCGGACAGGTCGCCGGTGTTGGTGACTCCCTTGTCGCAGGAAGTGAAGACGAGGGCGGCGCAGGCCAGGAGAGAGGCCGCCAATACTTTCATAGTTCTCATAACTAATACAGTTAACCGATACAAAGGTAACAATAATTCTGCATAAACCTTGCCACCCTGGCTTTTTTCGCGAGGAAGGCGGCACGTACCTCGCCCCCGATGCCATACCGGGAGCCCTCTGACAATTCACTGGAACCCGGTAGCAATTCATTTTCCTCCGATGGCCTTTGCTCCCAGCCTTCTCCTGCCACCCATCCCCTCAACCCGAAATTCGCAGAGCATGTCAATGTTCCCCTGAAGCCCCTGGAATGCCTATTCCGATGCTCTGCCAGACCAAATCGTCGGGCGGAGCATCGCGATGTGCCATTGACGGCCACGCAAAGGGTTTTCGATGCTCCGCGAATTTCGGGTTGGGCCAAAGGAGGACGAATCGGCTCGGGCCAGGCCCATGGAGGAAGGAGATAGGCTCGGTATGGGCCTAAATCAGGTCTTTCACTTCGCCATACACAAGGCCGCACAGGCGGACGATCTGTTTGATGGAACTGTTGTAGCGGCTGCGAAGCGTGCGGGCCAGCCCAAGCCGCTGGGCCGTATTGAGCCCTTTGACACTTTTGGCTCCGAACAGCTCCAGGCAGACTTCGTTTTTGTGCTGGCGCATTTCCTGCATGGGAATGGACAACAAGGAAATTGAACCGCCGCGGGAGTCCACGTCCTCCTCCCGGGTAATGCACAGAAAGTAATTGAAACCCTTGCAGGTCTTGAAGATTCGCTCCACGATTTCGTAAGCCACATACTCGCCGGGAAAGACGAGTGCCCCGACCATTCGGGGGCCATGGGAGGCCATCTCATCCTTTCGGGTGCGCAGGGCTTGCCGGTGCTGGACGATGCCCATCGGCCCTGCTGCTTCCATATCGCCCATCCATCGGGGCGAGCTCCAGAGACCGGGCCTCTTGAAATAGAGCGGACCGCTGGACCAGGGATAGTCGAGCGCGTTGAACATGATGCCTCCCACCGGAGCGTTCTTCACGGTGTAGCAAATGACGGTCTTCAGGTAAAAGTCGTCTTCCACCGGCTGGTGCCGGATGGGGACCCCGTCCAGCTTGTTGCTCTCGTGATGCGTGATGGAAATATACCACGAGGTCTGGCGGACATATTCGTGCATGAACCGGTTGCACTCCTCGAAGGTCCCATACAGAATGAAGTGCAAATGCGTGTCCATCAAGGAGAAAGCCAGGATGACCACGTTGTGGCCTTGCACGACGACGAAGACACGGTTCATCCCCGCGATGAAGTCCTCGTCGTTTTCGAACATGGCATCGACAGCATTCCCGTCCGTGGAGAAATGCCAGCAGTTCTTGATTCTGATTTTCTGTCCCTTGACGAACGGGACGTTGAGCCCGAGATCGGCTTCGATCTGCGCGAGCAGTTTTTGGTCCAACTTCATCTTCGTATCCGGCGCCGCTGATGGCTGCTCTTCCGCAAAGATAGGTCAAACCCTGTTCTTTTGCAACCTATCCGGGTCAAACCTTGTCACGTTCTTGCTTTTTTCGATAACGGGCCTTCAACCCGAAATTCGCAGAGCATGTCAATGTTGCCCTGAAGTCCCTGTACGGCCTATTCTGATGCTCTGCCAGCCCAAATTGTCGGGCGGAGCATCGCGATGAGCCATAGGAGTATGTGGGAGGGGTGCAGCGATGCTCCGCGAATTTCGGGTTGGGCGAGGGACGTGATTGCCGGGCGGTGGGGTATGCGGCTACTGGTGGCGGGGGAGCGTGACGGCGGGCAGGAGGGCGGGTTGTCGGGCGGAGTTTTGCAGATAAAAGGGGAATTCGTTATATTTGCACAGGTTATAGTTTAGATTGTATTCGAAGAATGAAAGGTAAACGATTGCTGCTCGGTGACGAGGCGATTGCCTTGGGCGCCCTGCATGCCGGCCTCTCCGGCGTGTACGCCTATCCCGGAACGCCCAGTACCGAAATCACGGAATTCATCCAGGGAGACGCCCTTGCGCGGGAGCGCGGGGTGCGGAGCCGTTGGTGCACGAACGAGAAAACGGCCATGGAGGCGGCCCTGGGCATGTCCTATGCCGGGAAGCGCGCCCTCGTGTGCATGAAGCATGTAGGCATGAACGTCTGTGCCGATGCCTTCGTGAACGCCGGCATCACCGGCGTGAAAGGCGGCCTCGTGGTGGTCGCGGCGGACGATCCGTCCATGCATTCCTCCCAGAACGAGCAGGACTCCCGTTTCTACGGGAAGTTCGCCCTCATCCCGATCCTGGAACCTTCCGACCAGCAGGAATGCTACGACCTGATGGCCGATGCCTTCCGCCTGTCGGAGGAAGTCCGGCTTCCGGTGCTCGTCCGCATGGTCACGCGGCTGGCCCATTCCCGGGCGGCCGTGGCGGTCGGGGAACCCGGCCCGCAGAACGGCCTCGCCCCGGATTCCGAAAGGGGCCGCTGGGTCCTCCTGCCCGGCAACGCCAAGCGGCAGTATGCCGCCCTCGTGGCGAAGCAGGCGGAACTGCAGCAGCGCGCCCAGGATTCTGCCCACAATGTGCTGGAAGAGAGAGGCTCGTCCCTCGGCGTCATCGCCTGCGGCATTGCCTATAACTATGTGCGGGAAGCCCTTCCGAAGGAAGTTTCCGTCCTGAAGGTTTCCCAATATCCGCTCCCGGAAAGCCTCGTCCGTGAACTGGCCGCCGCTTCCGAGGAGATCCTCGTCGTGGAGGACGGCCAGCCCTTCGTGGAGGAGCAGGTCCGCGGCCTGCTGGGACCGGAGTATCCGGTCTATGGCCGCCTGAACGGCCGGCTTCCCCGTACGGGCGAGCTCACCCCGGACAACGTCGCGGTCGCCCTCGGCGAGCCCGCCGGCGCCGTCCACGCCCCCGCCCACAGCCTCGCCCCGCGTCCCCCGCAGCTGTGCCAGGGATGCGGCCATCGCGATGTCTATACCGCACTGAACCAGGTGCTGGCGGACTATCCCACGGCCCGCGTGTTCGGCGACATCGGCTGCTACACGCTGGGAGCCCTGCCGCCATTCCGGGCCATCGACTCCTGCGTGGACATGGGCGCTTCCATCACGATGGCGAAAGGCGCCGCGGACGCGGGCGTCCATCCCGCCGTCGCGGTGATCGGCGACTCCACCTTCACGCATTCCGGCATGACCAGCCTCCTGGATGCCGTCAATGACAACGCGGCCATCACCGTCATCCTGTCGGACAACCTCACCACGGCGATGACCGGCGGACAGGATTCCGCGGGCACGCACAAGTTCGAGGCCATCTGCCTCGCCCTGGGCGTGGAGCGCGAGCACCTGCACGTGGTCGTCCCGCTTCCGAAGAACATGGAGGAAATCACCCGCATCATCCGCGAAGAGATGGAATACCAGGGCGTTTCCGTCATCATCCCGCAGCGCGAGTGCATGCAGACGCTCGCCCGCAAGAACCGTCAAAAGAAAGCTGCGCAATGAAAACCGATATCAAATTAGCCGGCGTGGGCGGACAGGGGATCCTGTCCATCGCCACGGTCATCGGCGAGGCCGCCACGGCCGCCGGACTGCACCTCAAGCAGGCGGAAGTCCATGGGATGAGCCAGCGGGGCGGGGACGTACAGAGCGACCTCCGCCTGTCCACGGACCCCATCCACAGTGACCTGATTCCCCAGGGCGGCGCCGACCTGATCCTCTCGATGGAGCCCATGGAAGCGCTCCGCTATCTGCCGTATCTGGCACCGGAAGGAACGGTCGTGACCTCCTCCCGGCCTTTCGTGAACATTCCGGACTATCCCAGTGAAATCGCCCTGCAGGAAGAGCTGGACGCCCTTCCGCGGATGACGAAGATGGACATCGACGCCGTCGCCAAAGATCTCCAGGCTCCCCGGAGCGCCAACATGGTCCTCCTCGGAATGGCGGCCCGCCATCTCGCCATCCTCTCGCCGGACGACCTCCGGACGGCCATCCGCACGGTGTTCGGCCGCAAGGGAGAGAAAGTTGTGGAAGACAACCTGAAAGCATTTGACGCCGGTTATGAAGGTCTTTAGTGAAGAACTGGTCGAAGAGGCGCGGGTAGCTTCCCGCGTCGCTAACCTCTCGCAGGCCACCATCGGTGAAGTCCTGCTCGTAGCCCAGTACCTGGAGCGGAAGACGGGAATCCCCTTCATCCGCATGGACCAGGGATCGCCGGGCCTGCCGGCCAACCGCTATGGCGTGGAGGCTGAGAAAGAGGCCCTGGAGCGGGGCGTAGGCTCCCAGTATCCGCCGGCGGACGGCGTGCCGGAATTGAAGAAGGCGGCATCCCGCTTCATCAAGGCGTTCATCGACATCGATATCAACCCGCTCGGCTGCATCCCCACGACGGGATCCGTGGCCGGCTCCTTCGGCGCGTTCATCGCCTGCACCCAGCGCATCCCGGGGAAGGACAAAGTCTTGTTCATCGACCCGGGCTTCCCGATCCAGAAATCCCAGCTCCGGGTGCTCGGCATCGGCTGGCGCGAATTCGACATATATCCCTACCGCGGGGAAGGCCTCCGCGCGAAGCTGGAGGAAGAGCTCGCGGCCGGCGACATCGCCGCCATCGTCTATTCCAACCCCAACAACCCGGCCTGGATCTGCCTGGAAGAGAGCGAATTGCAAGTGATCGGCGAACTGGCGACGAAGTACGACGCCATCGTCATGGAGGACCTGGCCTACTTCTGCATGGACTATCGTCGGGAACTGGGGAAACCCTTCGTGCCACCCTTCGTCCCGTCGGTCGCCCGCTATACGGACAATTACATCCTGATGCTGTCCTCGTCCAAGATCTTTAGCTATGCGGGACAGCGGATGGCGCTCATCGGCATCGGTGACAAGCTGTTCACGCGGCATTATCCCGCCCTGGCGGAGCGTTATCATGACGCGGGCATCTTCGGCCAGACGCTCACGGCCTCCATCCTCTACATGATCACCAGCGGCTGCACCGCTTCCACGCAGTACGCCTATGCGCGCATGCTGGAACTCTCCTGCGACGGCGTGATCGATTTCGTGGAGGATACGCGGGAATATGAGCGCCGCGCGGCCAGGATGAAGGACATCTTCTGCCGGAACGGCTTCCACGTGGTCTATGACCGCGATGTGACGCGGCCGGTGGGGGACGGTTTCTTCTTCACCCTCGGCTACGAGGGATTGACGGGCGGGGAACTGCTCCGCGAGCTCCTGTATTACGGCGTGAGCTGCATCTCCCTGTCCACCACCGGAAGCCTGCAGAATGGCGTCCGGGGCTGCACGAGCCGCATGCGCGACGAATTATATCCTGTCCTGGAAGAGCGCATGAAGGCGTTCCGCGAGGACCATTGACGGAAATAACGAACTTGACCTTATGATCTGGAATCCCAACAAAGAATGCATGAGCCGTGACGAAATGTCCGCGCTCCAGGGTAAACGTCTCCACAAGATCGTGGAGTACGTGTACCACAACGTCCCCTTCTACCGCCACAAACTCCAGGAGCGGGACCTGACCCCGGATGACATCCGCACCATCGAGGACATCGTGAAACTCCCCTACACGACCAAGAAGGACCTGCGGGACAACTATCCTTTCGGCCTGCAGGCTGCTCCCCAGAGCGAAATCATCCGCATCCACGCTTCCTCCGGCACGACGGGCAACCCCACCATCGTGGGCTACACCCGCAAGGACATCGGCGTGTGGAGCGAGTGCATGGCCCGCTGCCTGACCGCCTTCGGGGTCGGCCGCGACGACATTTTCTCCGTCGCCTACGGCTACGGCCTGTTCACCGGCGGCCTGGGCGCGCATAACGGCGTGGAGATGGTCGGCGCTTCCGTGGTCCCGGCTTCCACCGGCAATACGGAGAAGCACGCGAGGCTGATCCGCGACCTGGGCATCACCGGCATCGCCTGCACCCCGTCCTATGCCCTTTACCTGGCGGAGACGATGGAACAGATGGGCATCACCAAGGACCAGATCAAACTCCGGGTAGGTGCTTTCGGCGCCGAGCCCTGGACGGAGAAAATGCGCGAGGAGATCGAGGAGCGCCTGGGCCTGAAGGGCTTCAATATCTACGGCCTCAGCGAGGTGATGGGCCCGAGCGTCAGCTATGAATGCCCGGCGCAGCACGGTTCCCACATCAACGAGGACCACTTCTATCCCGAAATCATCAATCCGGTCACCCTGGAGCCGCTGCCGAAGGGCCAGTCCGGCGAACTGGTGTTCACGACCCTTACCAAGGAGGGCATGCCGGTCATCCGTTACCGGACGCGCGACCTGTGCTCCCTGATGCCGGGCGAGTGCGAATGCGGCCGCACCAGCGTCCGGATGACCTCGATCACCGGCCGTTCCGACGACATGCTCATCATCCGAGGTATCAACGTGTTCCCGTCTCAGGTGGAGAGCGTCGTCCTGAGCATGAAGGAGTTCGCCCCGCGCTACCTCCTCGTCGTGGACCGCATCAACAATCTGGATACCCTGGAGGTGCAGGTCGAGCTCCGGCAGGAGTACTTCACCGCCACCTTCGACACCCCGGCCGCCATCGACGAGCTCAAGAAGAAGCTCCGCGACAAGCTCCGCAGTGTGCTCTCCATCAACGCCCAGGTCCAGCTCAAGGCCCCGAACGCCATCGAGCGCAGCCAGGGCAAGAGCATCCGCGTCATCGACAACCGCAAATTGAAATAATACACTGAACCATGACCCTCAATCAGCTTTCCATTTTCCTCGAGAACCGCGCCGGAACCCTGACGAAGGTTCTTGACATCTTCAAGGAGGCCGGTCTCCACATCATCGCCTCCTCCATCGCCGACACGGCCCAGTACGGCCTGGTCCGGATCATCTGCTCGGAGCCGCAGCGCGCCTATCTCGAACTTGAGCGCAACGGGGTGGCGGTGGCCATGTCCGACGTGTTCGCCATCGAACTGGACGAGCGTCCCGGCCAGATTGCGGAAATCGTCCGCGGCCTGAGCGAGGCTGAGATCGGCATCGTGTACATGTATTCCTTCTTCATCCACGGGAAGGGGCTCCTCTTCATCCGGACCGACAAGACAGAAGAAGCGCGGGAAGTGATCCAGCGCTCCTCCTTGCGTTGCGTCCCGGAAAAGGAACTTCCCGAGTGGGTGGTGAAGTAAACCCTATTTCCGGTATTTTGCGGTCCGGGCGTCGTCGATGACCCCGGACCAGTTAAGTCCGTAGGCAAAGTCCCAGGCATTCCCGTCGGCGTCCACGAGGGTACGCATGTCGTGCGGGACGTCCTCCTTTTGCTCTTCCACCGCGCGCATGTCGGCCGGGAACTGCATGGGCAGGAGTCCGGAGGGCTCGGCGGCGCCGGACACGAGGTCCAGCACAGCCTGGTTCTGCACGCCGAAGGCGATGAGGACGGCGTCGGCATAGGGCTCGAGCTCGGAAAGGACTACCGGGCGGGTGGCGCGCACGACGACGACGACAGGCTTGTCGCCCATCTGCTTCTTCGTCAGCATCACCAGATCCAGGTCCTTCTCGTTATAGGTCGTAACGGTCTTGCCCTTGTAGGAACGGTTCGTGAAATCCTCCTTCGGGTCGCCGCCGGCGAGGGACTCCTTCCGGGCGTATTCCGCCTTGTAGGGCCGATACTGGAGGCTGATGGGCACGTAGCCGTTGCCGCCCTTCTTGCGGTCGTTCACGTCATAGCCGCTGCCCGCCCTGGGCTCCTCGATGACCACGAGGGCGAAATCGGCCTCCTCGGGCTCCACGGCCCAGTCGAAGTATTTCTCCACGAGCGCCTTGTCGATGGGGTAGTCCCAATGTCCGGGCGCGCCCATCGACAGTCCGAACATCCCGGGCATCTGCGGGAAGTAGCGCTCCGGGACGAAGACCTTCTTTTTCCCGTCATTCCCGGCTTGACCGGGAATCTCGGGCAGGGCCTTCCCGTGGTTTTTCACCATCACCACCGACTTCACCTGCGCCTCGTAGCCGGCCTGCATGAAGTCCGGGTTGCCGACGAGGGCCGCGGAGGCGGCGGGATCCACGTACGGGTTCTCGAAGAGGCCCGTGCGGAAGGAGTTCAGCAGCAGGCGGACGGCCGAGGCCTCGAAGCGGGCGCGGGCCGATTCCTCGCCGAACTGCTTGACCCACATCTGGTAGGCCTTCAGGACGGGACCCTTGTCGTTGTTGCCGCCGAACTGGTCGCCACCGGCTTTGATGACCTCGAAGTGGCGTTCCGCCACGGAGAGGCCCTCGACGCCCCAGCACTTGCCGTCGAAGGATTCGATGGCGCGGTTGTCGTTCGTCACGCCCCAGTCGGTGCATACGACGCCGTCATAGCCGTATTTCTCGCGGAGCAGGTCCGTGATGATGTACTTGCTGAAGTTGTTGCCCACATTGTCTCCGGACGGGTCGATGCCGTAGGAAATGGTATAATAGGGCATTACGGCGGAAGCATGGCCCGTGCCGCCGTCCAGTTTGAACGCACCCTCGGTGAAGGCTTTCAGGTGCGTTTCGAAGGCGTCGCCCGGATAGACGGCGTACTTGCCGTAGTTGAAGTGCGCGTCGCGGCCGGCTTCCTCCGGACCGCCGGAGGGCCAGTGCTTGACCATCGCATTGACACTCTTCATACCCCAGCCGTCTTTCGCGCCCGGGGTGGTCTGGAATCCGTCCACATAGGCGCGGGCCATGTCGGTATCCAGGTCCGGATCCTCGCCGAACGTGCCGTTGAAGCGGCTCCAGCGAGGTTCGGTGGCGAGGTCGATCTGCGGGCTCAGCGCCGTGGCGATGCCCAGCGCGCGGTATTCCTCGGAAGCGATCTGGCCGAACTTCTCCACGATAGCCGGGTCGAAGGTGGCGGCGAGTCCCAGGGGCGTGGGCCAGAGGGAAATCTTGCCGCCGGATCCCAGGTTGAACTCGGCCGTCGCCGCGGTCTCGTTGCGCGGGTCGGAGGAGTTGTTGGCCGGGATGCCGTGGCCGAGCGCCTCCACGAAGGCCTGCACGTTGTTGTTCCAGCGGGCCGCCGTTTCGGGACTCTCCACGGTGGTCACGAGGACCGCGCGCAGGTTGTCTTCCTCCAGGAACTTCTTCTGCGGGTCGGTGATTTCGGGCCCGCGGACGGCCTGATGGCCGCTGTACAGCATCAAACCGGCGATTTCCTCGATGGAAAGCTGCGCGGCTAGGTCCTTGGCGCGGACCTCGGCCGGAAGCCGCCAATCCTCATACGGGTCCAGGACACCGTTTCGGTTCAGGTCCTTGAAGGCGAAGCGGTCCACGGTGAGGAGGGGAGCGCTGGTGTAGCCCAGCGTGGCGCCCCCCTTCTGGGTGACGAGCTGGAAACCGTCGGCGGGGGCCTCCTGCCATTTGGGGCCGCAGGCCGCGAGCAGCAGGGCGCAGGCGGCCGTCAGGGCAATTCGGATTCTCATCGTTATTCGAAGTTTACTTGGATCGTGTAGGGAACGCCGTTCAGGACGTCCGTGCGGCCGGAATACTCCACGCCGTACTTGCCCATGGTGGAAGTGACCGTGGTGGCGCAGAAGACCGAGATGAAGTACTTGCCGGGCTTCGGGTCCTTGATTTCCAGGGACTTGTCCACGTTCGCCCCCACAAAGCCCCAGGTGGCATCCTCGCGGTAGGCGAAGCCGTTCCGGGAGGCGAAGAGGTGGAGGTCGAAGTCGTCCTTGTTCACGAAACCTTTCAGGCTGATGGTCATCGTCTTGATGCCTTTGGGCACGTCGATGGCGAAGTGGTGGTACTGGCGGTCGCCGACGGGGGCGAACTCGGGCTTGGTGTGGTCGTCCATCGAGCGGGGCTCGCCGGGCTGGAGGACGGCCTTCAGGGCCGGCTCTCCGTTGCCGGCGAGGGCGTAGCGCACCATCGAGGCCATGAGCGCCAGGTTCTCCGCGTCATAGGCCCCTTCCGGGTGCGAGCCGCACAGGAGGACGCGGCCCATGGCGGGAGATCCCTTCCAGGCCCAGATGACCGGGAGACCGTCGATGTCCCGCTCCAGCGGGCGGCCCTTCGTGCTGAAGGTCGCGAGGATTTCCGTCCCGGCCGGGGCCGTTTCCATGTAAGCGAAACAGCCGCCGTTGTGACGGACGCTGTCGATGTGCATCCGGTTGTCGAAGTCGAAATACTCCGTCAGCGGGCCGTTCGGGACGATGTCCACGGCCGTGTAGGATTTCTCCAGCTTGGTGCCCGTCACGTTGCCGGGCCACAGGCCCATATAGATGTCCGTGTAACTGAATTTTCCGTCCGGGGCGCGGGAGCCCTTGCTGGCGATGAAGGCGCCCGCGCAGGAGCCGACATAGCTGCCGCCGGCGGCGACGAAATCGCGCATGTGCTGCCGGCCCTCTTCGCCCAGCGTGCGGGCGTGGTTGGCGGCCTTGCCGCCGTTCATGTATATCATCCGGAAGCGCGGCGCTCCATCGGGGTAGAGGAGGATGCCGTTTTCGTCCATCGGCGAGCCCACGATCAGTTCCCGCTGCCGCAGGGTGTCCGTCCGGGTGAAGTGCTGGGGCGGCGAGGACGCGTGCTTGGTGGAGACGAAGGCTTCCATGGTCAGTCCCAGCAGGTCGGTCACGGGGAGGTCCGTCCGGGAGTTGAGCATGATGCCGCTGTCCATGAAGATGTCCTTGTAGTAGCCCCGGGTGTTGTCCTGGGCGCTTGCAGCAAGACATAGCGTCGTTGTGAAAGCGATGAGGAGAAGCTTTTTCATGTGGTTATGACTTGGTCTTTCCTACAAATATACGATTTTCGGGCTTTTTTTCGGCGGATTCTTTCCCGCTTCGGGCAAAAATCCGTATATTCGTGAAGTATGGCACTGCAATTGGACCTGTTTCAAAGCGCGGGCGTGGGCGTGGGCGCCCTGCTCCTGGGGATGCTGTTCACGCGGCATATCCCTTTCCTGAAGCGGTTCTGCATCCCTGCGCCGGTCTCCGGCGGCCTTCTCGTCTCCCTTCTGACGCTGCTCCTGTACGCCCTGGGCGTGGAATGCACGTTTGACGGTTCCGTCAAGGACCTGTGCATGATGCTTTTCTTCACATCCGTAGGCTTCCAGTCGGATATGAAAGCGCTCAAGCAGGGCGGGAAGCCGCTGCTCGTGATGATCGGCCTCGTGGCCGTGCTCATCGCGGCGCAGAACCTGATCTCCGTGGGCATCGCCCGCGGGCTGGGGCTGTCGCCGCTGTTCGGCATGGCCGCCGGGTCCATCCCGATGAGCGGCGGCCACGGCACCTCCGGCGGCTTCTCGCCGCTCCTGGAGGAGCTGGGCCTCACCGGCGCGTCCTCCATCACGATGGCGGCCGCGACCTTCGGCCTGGTGGCCGGCTCGCTGCTGGGCGGCCCGCTGGGCGAATCGCTCATCCGCCGGCACCACCTCGCGGAGCCGTCGGGCCAGACCAGCGTGATGACGGGCATCGAGGCCACGGAAGCCGCCCCCGCAGCGCGGGAAAAGGGCTCCCTTTCCGAGGAGTCCGCCTTCCGCGAAATGCTGATCGCGGCCTGCGAACTCTTCATCGCGATGGCCTTGGGAACGGGGGTCAGCAAGCTGTTGGCATCGACTGGAATCACGTTCCCGACCTATTTCGGATCCCTCATCGTCGCCTGCCTGATGCGGAATCTGCTGGGCCTGTCGCCGCGGATTGCATCGCGCATGTGCCTCGGGCGCATCGTTTCCATCGGCGATATCTGCCTGCAGCTGTTCTTGGGCATGGCCATGGCCAGCCTGCGGCTGTGGGAGCTGGCCTCCCTGGCCCTGCCGCTATGCCTCATCCTGGTGGCGCAGGTGACTTTCATGGCCCTGTACGGCGCCTTCGTCGCCTTCCCGCTGCTGGGCAAGAGCTACGACGGCGCGGTCCTCGTGAGCGGCCTCTGCGGCTTCGGCCTCGGCGCCACGCCCAACGCCATGGCGAACATGTCCGCCGTCTGCTACAAGTACCGCTACACGGTGAATCCCTTCATCATCGTCCCCATCATCGGCGCCATGTTCGTGGACCTCATCAACACGGGCATCATCACCCTGTTCCTGAATCTGATATAGGCCGCCGGGGCGATCGTCTTTTTTTCTTGACTTTTCGCGGTTTTTGCTTCTGAGTCTGTTGCACTTCTGTTTAGAATTCACTCTTTGAATTGTTATTCTATGGGAAAGAAAAGACTGGCCGCTTTGGCCATGATGTTGCTGGCGTTGTTTTCATGTGGAAAACAGGAGACTGACGACAATCAGGAAGTTTACGCTCCTGAAGGAACGTTGGACATGGGCATCGTGATGACCCGGGAAGACGGCACGAAGTATCGGATCTATTGGGCCGAATGCAACCTGGGCGCCAGCACGCCTGTGGAATATGGGGATTACTATGCCTGGGGCGAATTGGAGGCGGGCAAACCGTCGTATGACATCGATTCGTATAAATGGTGCAATGGCTCTTATCGGAAGAAGATTTCCCCCAGCCAATATCAGATTATCCTTCTGCTGACCAAGTATTGTCCCACGAACAAGACCGACTACTGGGATGGCGACACCCAGCCCGATGGCAAGCTCGAATACGCCGATTACGATTATGCGGACGATCCTGTAAGGGCCCATCTCGGGGGCAATTGGCGCACCCCCACCGAAGCGGAGTGGCAGGAATTGAGAAAGCAGTGTATCATGACGGTCGTCACGATAGATGACGTCAGTTGCCTGCAATTTGTCAGCAAGCGCACGAAGCAGCGTCTCTATCTGCCTGCCGCCGGTTACAGGTACAACCGTTCCGGCGAAGACGTCGGACGTAGCTGGTGCTACAGTTCCTCTACCATCTCACCGCAAGCCCCTGATACATTCCGCGACTTTGCCAAGAACTATTCGGGACACGTTAATGATGGCGAAATGGCGGATATGGCGCGCTTTATCGGAACATCCTACCGTCCCGTCCTGGAAGTGCCCGTTGTGGAGTAGGGGTCGTTCGAGACATCCGCAAAACAAGAAACGGAGTCTAGCCCGGCCCAAGCCCCAGCCCCGGTCCCGGCCGTAGTCGCCCATAGCCGTCCGCTGCCGCCCGTCGTCCGCCGCCTGCCGCCCGTTGCCTGTCTTGCGTGTGCCGGGTCTTGGTTGGTGCAGGTGTAGGGCGCTTTGGGCGCAGGTGTCAGGGGTGTTTGGCGCAGGTGTGGAAAATGGGTGAGGGGCTGCGCCACTAGAGTGCGTAGAATGCAGATTCGCGGCGCAGGTCACCAGGGTAAAAGCACACCTGCGCCAAGAAAGGTTTGGAATTGCAGTTGGGGTTGGATTTTTGTAGATTGTTGGATATCTTTGAGTTTGAATCATTCAGGTAAAGGAAGATGGAAAGCAAGATTACCAGGGAGGCGGCGGTGGAGCTGCTGCGGAAGTATAACAAGGACCCGTTTCATCTGCAGCATGCGTTGACGGTGGAGGGGGTGATGCGCTGGTATGCCCGGGAATTGGGCTTTGCCGATGAGGAGGAGTTCTGGGGGCTCGTGGGGCTGCTGCACGATATCGATTTCGAGCAGTTTCCCGAGCAGCATTGCATCAAGGCGCCGGAACTGCTGCGGGAAGGGGGCGTGGGGGAGGATATGATCCACGCCATCTGCAGCCACGCGTATGGGCTGCACGTGGACGTGAAGCCGGAGCACCTGATGGAGAAGGTGCTTTTCGCCACCGACGAATTGACCGGACTGATCGGGGCGACCGCCCTGATGCGTCCGTCCAAGAGCGTCCAGGACATGGAACTGAAATCGCTCAAGAAGAAATACAAGGTGAAGACCTTCGCCGCCGGCTGCTCTCGTGAGGTGATCGAGCAGGGAGCGGAGATGCTGGGCTGGCCGCTGGACGACCTGCTGCAGAAGACGATTTACGCCATGCGGGATTGCGAGGCCCGGGTCGCGGAAGAATGCAAGACGCTTGCTTGATGCACTTGCCGATGCGCCCCTGAACCACTAAGCTATTGCCTGTCAATCGTTCTCGTCCAGCTGGAAGATGCTGTCGACGGGCTTCCCGAAGTGCCGTGCGATCTTGAGGGCGAGGACGGTGGAGGGGACGTACTTGCCCGATTCGATGGAGTTGATGGTGTTGCGGCTGACGCCGATGGCATCGGCCAGCTGCTGCTGGGTGATGTCCAGGATTGCCCTTTCTACGCGGACGGTGTTCTTCATAGGGCTTCCTCCTTCCTGGAACGCCAGAGCATCCATTTGAAAACGAGGTAGTACAGTCCGGCAGTCGTGAAGGGAATCAGGCCGAAGAACATCTGCATTGTCCTGTAAACGATTCCCCACCAGGATTCCCCGTGGCCGAAGCGGAATCCATGGTCCAGCGCGCCGAAAAGCCAGAATGCCAGGAAAAGGAGGAAATTGATATAGGCCGATATTCCGATGGCTCTGAGCCGGTACTGCGAAACCATTTCGTCCTCGACCTTCTCCCTGGACAGACAGATCAGAAAAGTCGCCGCAATGACCACGAGATAACAGACCATGGTAATGAACCGGCTGTTGTTATTGACCACTGCGAAGATAGGCGTCTCGCGGAAAAAGTAGTAGAGAATCTCGTAGAACCCCACCACCAGGGGAATCAGGAGCAGAAGCCACCAGCCAACCCTGTGGCAGGCATGCGGCATCAGGATACTTTTCTTTTGCATGATGTTCGTTTCAATGTTTCTGTCACAAAGGTAAGTATATTTTTCAAAATGCCAAATAAACTTGGCAAAAAGAATCGTTGTTTTGGCGATATTTGACTTTTGCTCTTGCCTCACCGAACAACCAGATTGCGCAGAGCAACTTACACCAACCCGAAATTCGCAAAGCATACGTATGTGCCCGTGGCGCGTCTGGGAGGCACATCCCGATGCTTTGCCAGCCCAAAATGTCGCGCGGAGCATGTCAATGTGCCACCGGGGCCCTTGCGGCAGGGGTGGCGATGCTTCGCGATTTTCGGGTTGAGGACAGGGATTTCGCCAATTTTCCGCACCAGGAAGGCGATTCTGTGCCGTATGCGGAGGGCTGCGGTGCGCCACAGGCCGATATCGGCCCCTGGCGCACGAGTAGTGCCCTTCTGGAGGCTTCTAATGGGGATCCATGTGCGGCTATTTGGCGGAATGGCGCCGTGGCAGGAGAAGATCGCGGGTCAAGCCCGCGAGTTCGAAACTGCCGCAAAACAAGAAACGGAGTCTAGCCGGATGGCTAAACTCCGTTTCTGCGGTGCGGACGAGGCTCGAAAATCAACTAGAATACCCTTTGCAAACCCTTGCAGGAATGCTTTCTATTGCGTATCTTTGCGGGTGAGGTTACTCAATATTGTACAAAATTGGGGCATTATTGGGGCACGATTTAACAAGGAGACGCTATGAAGATCAAGAGAAATGTCGCTTTCAAGTTGCGGGCATACGGAAAGGACAAGAGTCTATTCCAAATCAGACTCCGCGCTACATTCAATGGGCAGAGAATTGATTTCAAGACAGGTTGTCAACTCAATGACAAATCTGCCTGGGATGAAGGAAGCCAACTGGTAAAAGATGGTTATAAAGGGCCAAAGGGCGAAACTGCCCTTTCCATCAACACGGAACTCCGGAATATCAAGGACCAGATGGAGTCTTCTTTCATGTTCTATGAGGCGACAGATAAGATTCCTACGGTTAGTGAACTGCAAAAAACTTACGAAGACCGTTTGAAGGGGACCATCCCGAAGCGTCCGGATCCGGAGCCGAAGAAGGATCGCAAACCCAAGAATCCGGACTTCTTTGCGACCTTTGAGAAGTTCGTGAAAGAGGGTGGTGAGAAAAACGCATGGACAGAAGGCACATTTGAAAAGTGGGCCTCATTGAAACGTGACTTGCAGGCGTTCAAAAGCAATATCAAATTCTCTGATCTGACAGAACCGACGTTAACAGAATTCGTTGCTTATTTGCGAGACAACAAAACCCTCCGGACACCCCGTAAGAAGAAAGGCGATAGGGAAAAGTATGACCACGATGACATCACCGGCTTGAAGAATGCCACCATCGAGAAAAAACTGAGATACCTTCGCTGGTATTTGAACTGGGCGACCGAACGAGGGTACAATACCAACCTTACATACAAGACCTTCAAACCCACCCTAAAGATGACCCAGAAGAAAGTCATCTATCTTACAAAAGAGGAAATGACCCGAATCCGGAATTTAGAGCTTACCGGAGAAAAAGCATATCTGGATCCCATTCGGGACATCTTCCTGTTCTGCTGCTTCTCCGGCCTCCGGCACTCCGACGTCAACAACCTCCGCCGAAGTGACATCAAGGGCGACCATATCGAGATTACGACCGTCAAAACGGCGGACAGTATCTCCATTGAACTGAACGATATCACGAAAGCCATTTTGGAGAAATACAAAGATATTTCCTTTAACGGCGATAAGGCTTTGCCGAACTACACCAATCAGGCGATGAACCGCGATCTCAAGGAACTCTGCAAACTGGCCGAGATCAATGAGCCTATCCGAATCACCTCCTATAAAGGTAACGTCCGCATTGACGAGATTCATCCTAAGTGGGAATTGGTCGGGACTCATACGGGACGCCGTTCCTTCGTCGTGAATGCCCTTTCCCTGGGTATTCCGCCGAATATCGTAATGAAATGGACCGGCCACTCTGATTACAAAGCCATGAAGCCCTACATTGACATCGTGGACTCCATCAAGGCCGACTCGATGACTAAGTTTAATAACTTGTTGTAAAGAGAGAAGGATAGATACCCTATAAAAAGACTAAACCCGCATGTTTGATTGCTCAGGGACACACGGGGCTTCGATTGCAAAGGTACGAACTTTTCTTAAATTTGCAAAAGAATCAGAAAGAATCTGACGATGAAGTATCTAGACTATGAGAAAGCCTTTTCTCCGGCGAGGCTTAACAAATATCTGAAGGCCTGCAACGGCGACACTACCGCTGCTCTCACCTTATACCGTCACAATGTCAAATTGTGTCAGAAGTGCTATGGCATCTTGAATATCTTCGAGATTGTACTGCGTAATGCCATCAATGAGCATTATAAAGCCTATTTTTCTGACTCGGACTGGATACGACATCAATTGGTGCCCGGAGGAATGCTTGAGAATCACCCTCAACGGCAAAGTATTCTCAAGATTATATCTGATCTGGATGCCACCGGTAAATACACCAACGATCGCGTAGTATCTTCCGTGACCTTTGGTTTTTGGACACATCTTTTCTCTAGGCGCCCTTTTGCATTGGGAGGTCAGTCTCTCCTCCAGGTTTTTCCCTCGAGGACTAAAGGACTGGGGCAAAGGGCCATTTACAATGAACTTCAGGACGTCAAGACCTTCCGAAACCGCATCGCTCATCACGAGGCGATTTGTTTTGACACTGCCGGAGCCAAGAACACCGCTCTGGTAAGAGCTAATTACGCCCTTGTTATCAAATACATTCAGTTCCTCGGTTATCAGGAGACCCATCTTTATTACGGCCTGGATATCCTCCCTGACAAGATCCTTCAAAAGATTGATTCCCTCTAGGACGCTGTATCCCGGTTTTGACCCAAACAGTGACCCAAACAATCTAACTGAGAGACAATTACTTATCACGGGAATTCTTGAGAATCAGGGTCAACCTGATGACCCAAACAATGAACCAGAAACGAGAGTAGACAGTCATAACGGCAACCAGTAACGTAATTCGGTCAACAGTGTTGACAGAATTCATCTTTGTTTATTTGGCTGAATCAACGAGAGTCTCTCCCATACCCGGGGGAGATTTTTCTATGACTGTGTCTGCTCTTTTTTGTCGGATCTCAAATTCTGAGTACCATTTTTTGAGCAAAAGTATACTCGAAACCTCTTTTTTTGAGGAAAAACCGCAAAATGGCGCTTGGAGAGGCCTAGAAGATATACCTAATCCATAACTTGAGATTGGGAAGTGACCCATAATTCCCAGGTTTTCGGTCGATTTCTCTTCCGAGGTTGGCAGAATCACAAAAAAACAACCCGATCAGAAAGAGGATGAAGCCAAAGTTGAATAACACAAAACTTCAAGAATATGGAGACAATAAACAAGATTGAAGGGCTGCTTCAAAAGCCCCTTTGGCAGATGACCGGAGAGGAATACTGCCAACTCACTCATTATGCCCTCTCCCTCTCCCCGAACGCTGGATCCTCCCAGGCTCCAACCGGGCAGAAAGCTCTCGGGATACATGCCTTGGCTGTCGAACTCGGATGTTCAGATTCCACAGTTTATTCCTTGATGCGTACACCCCGCAAAGAGGATGGATCCTCCGATGGTGGCGGAATCCTTAAGGATGCTATTGTTTCCCGTATCGGGCGACGGATCGTCTTCGATGTCGATAAGGCGCGAGAACTGGCCAAGCAATACCAGCAACGATGAGTCAGTACACGAACCTCCGATACAGCATCACCCTCAATGATGTTCAGCTCGATTATCTCTCGGACGAGCAGCAGGATATCCTCCGGATGAAGTGCCTCAAAACCTTCATCCGGATGGCCGTCCTGGAGGAAACCAAGGTCTCCGGAAAGAACTATTCAGCTGTCCTACAACCCGGGCAATTCAAGGCCTCCAAGGTCGAGCTTGCCCGACTGTGGGGCTGCGACCGGAAGACGGCAACCCGCATCGTTCAGGAGTTCAACCAGCTTGGCATCCTCCGGTCCAAATCAACCAACCGAACCACCATCCACACGCTGATTTGTCTGTCGGCTTGGTTCACCAGGCGGGGGATGATACGGAGTGGTTTCTTCGATAGTAATCCTATAGTCAAGCCTATCGTGAAACCTCCCCGATCTTCCAAGCGTGTCCCACCTGAAAACGTCGCCGATTCCCACGGATCCGACGACCTGGCTACGGCGGATTCAGGCGGGACACAGTAAATCCATTCTCACCTCTTTTCCCTTTCCCTTTATTCCTAACTGGATAGAGAAAAGACGCAGGAAGCGGTAACCCTCCGGCGACAGGTCTCTGCGACGAAAGGAGTCTATCCTGTCGCACCAACTTCATCCCATTCATTTCGACAAGTAGCCAAACAAAGGTCCGGAATGAAGGGAAAAGAAGAAAAGAGTGAAGCCAGTCCGGAGGGTGGCAGGTTTAACAGCAGGGCTCGCCCTGTTATAGCCCACTATAACTACTCGCTCCGCTTCCGTAGTTGTGGGCTCTGCCGAGGGCTGGGCAAGGGACCTCCGCCCCCTTGAATCCCCGGGCAGGGAGTGAGCCTCTCCCTGCACCCACCGATTAGGGCTCCGCCCTAATGACCCGGGCATGGCTTCATATCATTATCAACCCACTAAACCCAACACACAATGAGTACGAACCCCAAGGCTTCCGTTCATGTGAAGCCATGCAATATCGCCCAAAGCGAACGCCATAACAGGCGGGACGCAGAGTACATCAAGTCGCTTGACCCCAAGAAACTCTACGTCCGTCTGGACCTGACCAAACACAACGCCTCCTATGTCGCGCCTGAAATGGAGGGCATCTCCCTTCAGCAGCACCTTGAATCCCTCAGAGTCATGGTCAAGCAGAAGACGGGGCGCTCCATGCAGGAGAAAGATGTCGAATATACCGACAAGAACGGCAAGGTGCGTGTCAGGAAAGGATGCAGCCCCATCCGGGAATGTGTCGTTGTCATCAACGAAGACACCCGGCTCAAAGCACTTCTCCGCTTCACCCGGATGGTTGAAACCAGGTGGGGCATCAAGGCGCTCCAGGTCCACCTTCACAGAGACGAAGGTCACTATGAAATTCCCGGTGATGACAGCACCTGGAAGCCGAACTACCATGCACATATCATTTGGGACTGGATGGATCATTCGACCGGGAAATCCATAAAGCTTGATGCCGACGATATGTCCACGATGCAGGATATGGTGGCTGAGGCACTGAATATGGAGAGAGGCGTGAAGAAGTCAGAGACCGGGCTGGACCATTTGGAGCGCAACGACTTCATTCTCCAGAAGCAGGAGAAAGCAAAGAAGCGGCTGGAATAAGAGAAACGCAAAGCCCAGAGCGAGAAGGCCAAGGCCGATAATAAAGCCAATGTGGCCAAGGAACAGGCTCGCAAGGCGAACGAGGAAAAGGAGCAGGCCGAGAAGAAAGCCCGGGAGGCTAAGGAGCAGGCGAAAAAGGCGGAGGGCGAAAAGGCAGAGGCCGAACAGAAAATGATAGACGCGAAGACGGAACTCTCCAGCGCCGAATCTAAGATCACCGAGAAGCAGGCCGAGATTGTAAATCTGGAGAGGAGGATTACCAGCAAGGAGGTAATGCTTGAGGGGCTGGTGACGGAAACAGCAGCGTTACGCAAAGAGAAATACTCGGACAAGAGCGCTGGCAGTGATGGCTGGAAAGACTCGCTCTTGGGTAGTTTCTCCGTTAACTTGATGAAAACTGACAAGAGGATCGGATATTGCCTCGACGCCATCAAGGACTATGCTTGTTCCGGAACCGGATGCCGTGGTGGCCGTCACGGAGATTGCTTTTGGGACGAGGAAGCATACACCATCAAGAATGTGATGACGTCTTTTGCCGGAGCACTTCAGGCCACTCTCCGGGAAATTGGCGCCTGGCTTGTATGGCTAGCCAACGCAGTACACAGATTCAATGATCGAGAACTTTACCGTGCGGATAAGGAGGTCAAGGACGTAGCCGATGGCCGGTATGATTGGAGAATCGACAGAATTGATCGTGGCCGTGGCGGTGGAATGTCGAGATAACATCCTATTGTAGCAAACTGCGGTCACCTCAAAATGACGGCAGTTGCTTCTACTATGGCTTTGATGGAATCTAGAGCCCTAGGGCTTCCTTCACTGTTTCTTCGATCTTTTCCCCGCGAAGATTCCGTTTGAGGATAGTTCCGTCTGGGCCAAAAAGGATAATGTGTGGGATGCCATCAATGCCGTACAAGGTCGTCGGAATCTCCTGGGCATTGACGATCTGGTTCCAGACAATTCCCAAGCTCGAAGCTGCTTCGGTGGAATCCTCCACCTTGTCCAAGACGGCGATGCTGAGCATATCGAACCGATCACCGTGGTAGGTATTGTACACCTTGACCAGGTAAGGCATTTCGGCCTTGCAGGGGCCACACCATGAGGCCCAGAAATCGACCAGGACATATTTGCCACGACCGATGTAGTCAGAGAATCTGACGGTAGAGGACTCGGGATGATCCGGGTCCTGGATGACGGTAAAGTCCACGAAGGGCTTGCCTTCTGCGGTCCGGGGCGTGGATTCGGCCATGGAAACCAATTGCGCACGCATTGAATCCAGGCCTGGGATAGCCTTGATCTCGTCGGAAAGACCGTCAAACAAGGCAATCGTTTCACTATAATCATCCGAATACAGTTGGTGTTGGATGACCGCTTGCAGACCGACAACGTTGTCGGGATTCGCCTTCGCAGCCTTCCGCTGGAATTCGATGAAAGCTCGATTCATTTCCTTGGAACAGGCCTCAGCTGCTTCTTCGTCCCCGCTGAATTCCGCCATCTTGGTTCGAAACTCAGATTCATAGTTCTCCATCCAGTCAAGGTAGGCGACATAGTTTGTATGCGGCCCCTTCTTGTTGGAGGAGACGGCGGTCCCAGCTTCCGGGTCGATGGTAATGGTGGAGCCGTCAGACAGGAAGCCCACCTGAGAGGAGCCGGTTTGTAAGATGGCCCCACTCAAAAGGTATTTCGGAATCTCCACCTCGAAACGGCCGTTGTCGACGATCACGGTGGTGTCCAGAATATCCTTGTTTGCGAGCAAACTGATGGATATCTCTACGGATTCAGGAGCGTCATGGCTGAATCGGCCTACAACCCGGGTCATGTCGCCGGACTTCGATGCGCAGGACGCGAGCAGCAGTGCTAAGGCTATGTAAGTAGTTAGGCCCTTTTTCATAAAGCGTTAAACTCTCATTAATAGGAAACAATCTCTACAAAGATAGGAATAATTAGCTTCATTCTTTCTATAGATCATAACAACCCACAAAAAAATGATGCATACCTGCGCCTACCCGTTATGTGACTGTTTTAAGAAGAAAATGGTCAAAATTGGGGCATTATTTGGGGCACTAGAAACAAAAAACGCCTCGCAGGAATCTGCAGAGGCGTTTTAAGCGGTGCGGACGAGGCTCGAACTCGCGACCCCCGGCGTGACAGGCCGGTATTCTAAACCGACTGAACTACCGCACCAATTGTCAGTGAACTTCCCTTTCGGGATTGCAAAGGTACAACTAAAATTTGATTCTGCAAATATTTCGAAAGAAAATAATAAAAAAATGTCCGACTGTGCGCCGGACATTCTTTGGAAAGGGGCAGGGAGGTTTACTGGACCTCGATCTGCTTGCGGACTTTTTCGGGTTCCACCTTCTTGACCTTGGCGATGGTGACGGTCAGGACACCGTGTTCGACCTTGGCGGCGATGTCTTCGCGGTTCGCGTCCTCGGGGAGGAGCATCGTCTGCTGGAACTTGGTGTAGGAGAATTCGCGGCGGAGATAGTGGCCCTTGCGTTCTTTCTCCTTGTTGTCCACCTTCTTCTCCATATTGATTACCAGGTCGCCTTCCTCGTCCAGATGGACATTGAAGTCTTCCTTGGTCATGCCCGGGGCGGCGAGCTCCAGTTCATAGGCTTCGGGGGTTTCGATGACGTTGATGGCCGGCGCGGTGGCTTTCGGACGGTCCATCCAGTTGGTGTCGAAGAAATCGTTGAAGATGTCGGGCATCCAGTTGTTGTTGTGTCTTGCAGGTAACATGGTTTTCGTCTCCTATGTTTAAGTTTAACTTTTCTTTCTCTTGAACCGCCCCGCTGCCGAAGCGCGTTCGCCATAAGAATAGGCAAACCCGGGACCAAAGCCTGAAAATGGACAAAATGGCAGGTGTAACTGCCTTATTGCCAATGAGTTATGTCAAATTGGCAGAGAATTGGCCATTTCGTCCAAAATCCGTATCTTTGTACACCCATGGAAGAAAGCAAGCTCAACTGGTACGCCCTCAAGGTGTTCTACGGGAAGGTCTTCGAGATCGAAGCCCGGCTCGCGGACATGGACCTGGAAACCTACATCCCGGTCCGGAAGGACCTGCTCAAGGGCGAGGACCACATGCGCGCCATGCGCCGGCTCGCCACGCCCGACGACCGCCGGCGCGACAACCAGTTCGAGCAGGTGGGCCCGCTGATCTACAAGCGCGTCCCCATCGTCTCTTCCTTGCTGTTCGTCCGCGCGCCCCAGGAGCGGCTCAAGGAAATCGAGGACAGCGTGAAGGAAAAAGGGTTCGTGTACAAGACCGCGGACCGCAAGACTTGCGCGGTCATCCCCGACAAGCAGATGGCGATGTTCCAGCTGGTGTGCTCCTCCGGAGCCGAAGGCCTGGAGTTCTTTGCCGACGACGACCTAACTCGCTACAAGGCGGGCGACAAGGTTCGCGTACTGGAGGGCCCGCTGAAGGGCGCCGAAGGCTACATCAAGCGCATCCGGAAGGACCGCCGCCTGCTCGTGTCGATTGAAGGGTTCATCGCCGTGGCGACGTCCTTTATTCCGCCCCAGTTTCTGGAGAAAGTATCAGATTGAGCCAGTCGTAGAAGAAACTGTAGGAGAACAGGAACAGCACGCCAACGAGCAGTTTCCACCAGCCCGGCATTACCAGCAGCCAGAAGATTAGCATCAGCGGCGTCACGAAGAGCCGGATGACGAAGCGGATCGTGTTGTTCCACGCATGGTCTTTCACCCGCTTGCACAGCATCTCCGCCGTCACCCACATCGGCAGGCACAGAATGGCCGCGAGGAGGAAGAGGGGAGAGAGCAGCGCAGCGAGCGCCCGACGCGGCTTCCACTTGGGCTTCACGGCCTCCCAGGTCGCCTCGTAATTCTCGTCGTCCGGAATATACGTGATCAGCGATTTGATCCGCTCACCCAGCTCCTGCCGGAAAGCGTGGTAGGTCTCGTTTTCGGTGCAATTCTCGTGGGCCTTCAGGAAGGCGTTCACGTCGATGGGCTCGCCGAAGGTTACGGTATTGGAACAGCGGTAGCGGAAGAAGCTGCCGTTCTCGATGCCGGTCGGGACCACGTACGTCTGCCGCTTCGCCGCGCTGGCGAACGCGATGCGGGCGACGCCCTTGCCGATGGGCAGGAGCGAGTGCATCGGCCTGTGTCGGCCTTCGGGGTAGATGCAGAACGGGACGCCATGGGCGAGGACCTCGTCCACCTCGGCAAAGGTTTCGAGATTCTTGAGCACGCTCTGGGCCCCGTCGCGGATGCGGGCCATCGGCACGATGCGGATGTACCGCAGGAACTTGGCGATCGCGGGCTTTTTGAAAATGTCGGCCCGGGCGCCGAAGACGGTGGGATCCTTCCGGGTGCGGAGGACGACCATCGCGTCCATGAGCGTGCTGGTGTGGTTCGGGGCGATGATGACGGCCCCGTCCTTGGGCAGTTCGCCCTTCACCCGTGCCTTGTTGTAGCTGGCGCGTGTATTCGGGTCGGCGAAGGCACGGAGGAGGCTGTACCCGATGCTTTTATCCCAAATCTCAGACATGGCGGCTGAATAAACCGGCGACGGTCAGGCCGGAAATGATATGCCAGATACCCCACCAGGCAGTGATGACGAGCATGCCGCCGTGGGGAGGGAAGTTCGCGAACAGGGGCGTGCCCAGCAGGAGCACGAGGCCCAGCCCGGAGTTCTGGATGCCCGTTTCGATGGTCAAGGTCTTGCGGTCCTTCTTGGGAACCTTGAACAGGGTGCCCACGCCGAAGCCGATCCCCAGGGCGAGGAGGTTGTGGATGAAGACCACGAGGAAGATGTACTTGACGCATTTCATGAAGGCGTCCAGGTTGCCGGCGAAGGAGAGGATGACCATCGCGATGAAGAAGAGGATGGACATCCACTGCAGGGGTTTCTTCAGGGCCTTTGCGACCTTGGGCAGGAAACGGGCGGTCAGGATGCCCGCCACGAGCGGAATGCCCAGGAGGATGAAGATGGTCTTGAACACGTCCCAGAGCGGGATGGCCAGGGTCGGGACCTCATGCGCGACGGGGGCGAAATGCAGGTAGGCGTTGCCCCAGAGCCAGAAATTGAACGGGGTCATCAGGACGGCGAGGGCCGTGGAGATGGCGGTCAGGCTCACGGAGAGCTCGACGTTGGCCTTCGCAAGGGAAGACATGAAGTTGGAGATATTGCCGCCCGGGCAGGACGCCACGAGGATCATGCCGAGGCCCATCATGGGCGAGATCCACCAGCTCAGGGAAATGGCGAGGAGGCAGGTGAAGGCGGGCAGCAGGACCAGCTGGCACAGCGCGCCCAGCAGGACGGATTTCGGTTTGCTGAACACCTCGATGAAGGTCCCGGGCTTGATGCCCAGCGAAACACCGAACATGACGAAAGCAAGCACGATGTTGATGGTGTTCATGCCTCCGGCGTTCAGGGTTACCTGGATCTGGTCGATGGAGGCAGCGGTTTCAGGTGACATCAGGTTATCGGTTTTGTAATATTGGAGCAAAGGTACGCATTTTTTTGCGAAGTTGCGACCTCACTTGCAAATACCAACATATTGGGATTGACCGCTGCCGGAAACCGCCGTACCTTTGTATCCGGAAGCGAGCCAAGTTAGTTTAGTTAAAAGTTTATAGTGTTCCTTTTATTGTTGTAGGACCCTCCTCCCTTGCGAAAGGCAGGAGGGTTCGGCGTATGGAAGGGGGTTCCGCCAGGGGTGGGGGAGACCCGCCTACTGGTACTTCTTGAAATCGTACTTCTCCCGGAGGACGGCCTTGACGGCGTCGTCCTGATGGGTGAAATAAGCCTTGAAGCCGGGGCAGAAGTTGATGTGCCACCGCCAGATGCGGCCGAGCACTGATTTGGGATTCTTGTCGTAATGCGCTCTGAACTTGCAGTTCTCGCAGGGGTATTGTGCCATGGTAGAATGGATTACGGTTCAATGGACAAATGTACGGATAATTCCCGGAAGAATGCGTAACTTTGGGTCGATGGAAAAGTATTATCGTCATTTCAAGGGAAATGTGTACCGGCTCGTGGGGATCGCGAAGGACAGCGAGACCCTGGAGGAGATGGTCGTGTATCAGGCCATGTACGGGGAAGGACAGATGTGGGTGAGGCCGAAGGAAATGTTCTTCGGCGAGGTTGAACGCGACGGCAAGCGGATGCCCCGCTTCCGGGAATTGTCCGATGAGGAGGCCCAGGACGTGGACCGCCGTCAGCACTTGTAGCCGTTCCAGGCTCAGGCCCAGGTGAAGTTCTCCCGGCCGGCGCCGATTTCGAAGTGGAGTTTGACGATGCCGAGGTCGATGGCGGTGTAGCCGGCCATCGAGAATGAGGTTCTCGCTTCCACGACGTTGCCGGGATGGAGGATGAGCTTGAATTTCTGCTGGTTGACGGCCGTCGGGGCCAGGAGGGCGGCCTCCAGGCCGTTTCGGAACCATACCGGCGGCAGGCCTTCCGGGGATTCGTAGAAGTTCTCCTTGGGCTTCTGGGGATGCTGGACGCCGGGCATCATGCCGTAGCCGAGGGCGATGACGCAGTGGACGATGTCTCCGTCCCGGAGCGTGAAGGCGCCGGGAATCTTCTTGTAGGTGAGTCCCACCCAGCAGGAGTTCAGGCCGATGGTCTGGGCGAACAGGACCAGTTCCTCCCCGTAATAGCCGATTTTCTCTTCGGTTTCCTTGTTTTTCGGGCCGGCCATCACCAGGTAGTTCTCGACGCCGGAGAACTGGCCGTACTTCCACAGGCCTGTGGAAAAGGCCTTCGGCTCGTTCACGACCAGCTGGACGTTCAGTCCGCTCTCTTCATTGACCCGGTCGATCTCCGTCCGGAGCTGCGCGACCTTCGCCCGCTCGATGGGCTTGTCGAAATATTTCCGCACGGAATGCCGTGCCTTGATGGCTTCGATGAGTTCCATAAGTCCGTTTTCTAGAATTCCATTTTTCCGCCGTCTTCCTTCATTGCCGCGTACTTCTTCCGGTTGAGGCGGAAGAGGATGCCCGGACGGCCTTGGCGGCCTTTCCTCACGCGGGGCTCTCCGAAATCGGCCGTCTTCGCAAAGGCGCCCGGAAGAGGGACGGACATCGCTTCCATATGAAGTTCGTCCGGAAGTGCGGCGCATTCATAGCACTCCTCCCGGGAATCGGCTTCCTCCAGGATGCCCGCCGCGAGGAGCTTCCGCTGGAAGTTCCGCCGGTCGAACTTGACGCCGAGAATCGCTTCGTACAGGCGCTGGAGGTCCGGGATGGTGAATTCGTCATCCAGGAGGTCGAAGCCGACGGGCTGGAAGTGGATGTCGCGCCGAAGCTGTTCCATCGCTGTCTCGAAGATTTTCTGGTGGTCGAAGGCGAGGGGAGGGAGGGCGTCGACGGGGAACCATGCGGCCTCGTCCGCGTCGTCACCGCCCACTACCTCGGAGGGCTTGACGAGGGCGTACCAGGCGATTGTAATCACGCGCTCGCGCGGGTCACGGTTTACATCGGAGAACACGCCGAGCTGGCCGATGGCCGACGGCTGCAGGCCGGTCTCTTCCCGGAGTTCGCGGAGCGCGCCCTGCTCGGCATTCTCGTTCATCTTCAGGAAGCCTCCCGGAAAGGCCCATTGACCTTTGTAGGGCTCGCCGCCGCGGCGGACGAGGAGGACTTTCAGCATCCGGTATTCATAGGTGAAGATTACGCAGTCCGTGGTGACGGCCATGTGCTCGTACTTGTACTGATACGGAAACTCCGCTCCCGGCACGTATGTGTAGTTCTTTCCCATCGCAGGGGCAAAAGTAGGCCTTTTTCGGATAAAAATCAATAAAATGTGTCAAAATGACATAAAAAATTTGGAAGATTGGAAAACTCCTGCTATATTTGCGTCGTAATGACACAAAATAAAACGTTTCACACTAAAACAAACGAAGACATGGAACAGAAGATTGAAAAGACGAAGGTGTACAACGTGATCATCATGGACCGCAGCGGGTCCATGTGGGACATCCAGAAGCCGGCCATCATGGGCTTCAACGAAGTGCTCGGGGGCGTGAAGGCCGCCCAGACGAAATATGCGGAAACGCAGGAACAGTTCATCACCCTGGTCCTGTTCGACAGCTCCTCCATCGATGAGGTCTATTGGAACGCCGATCCGTCGAAGGCCGAGCATCTCACCGACAAGACCTACGTGCCCGGGGCTTGCACGCCGCTCTACGACGCGATGGGCCGTACGCTCACCAAACTCGAAATGGAGTTGAAGGGGGACGAGAACCACTCGGTCATCGTGACCGTCATCACTGACGGCTACGAGAACGACTCGCACGAGTACAGCCTGGCGGCGGTCAAGGCGCTGGTCGAGCACCTGAAGGACGAGGGCTGGTCGTTCGCGTACATGGGCACGGACCACGATGTCCATGCGGTCTCCATCGACCTGTCCATCACGAACGTCGTGAAGTTCGAGAAGACCGAGGCGGAGACGGTCGAGACTTTCAAGAAGGAGCGCCGCGCCCGCGAGCGCTGGGCCGAGGAAGAGAATCTTTACAGCCTGAATTGCCCCGGCGCCTGTCTGCAAGACCGGATTCGTGCCCAGAAGGAGCGGGCGTCACGGTACTACAAGGAGGATCCGAACCGTCCGGAAAAGAAATAATACTAACTTTGCGATTATGCTGGGAGCGATCATCGGGGACGCCGTAGGATCCGTCTACGAGTTCCACAACACGAAAGACTACGACTTCACGCTCTTCAACGCCGAGAGCGGCTTCACGGACGACAGCGTCATGACGATGGCTGTCGCCCAGTGGCTGCTCACGGATTCGGAGCACACGTACCAGAAACTGGAAGACACGATGGTGGAATTCGCCGAACAATGTCCTTGCCCGATGGGCGGATATGGGACCGGCTTCTATTACTGGCTGTTCCATCCAGAAGGCCTGTATCCGTTCGGCGACCAGTATGGGGCTTCGCCCTACGAGTCCGCGACCGGGCGTCATCCCTATGGCTCCTGGGGCAACGGCTCCGCCATGCGGGCGAGCGCCGTGGGCTGGTTCTTCGACACCCTGGAGGAAACGGAGCGGGTGGCCGCGATTTCGGCGGCCATCACGCACAATCATCCGGAGGGTATCAAGGGCGCACAGGCGACCGCCGCGGCCATCTTCCTGGCCAGGAACGGGAAAACCAAGGACGAGATCCGGGACTATATCGAAAAGGCTTACGGCTACGACCTGCACAAGACCTGGGAATACTGGCATCCCATCTATGATTGGGAGGACAGCTGCCAGGGCACGGTCCCGCAGGCGATGATCGCCTTCCTGGATTCGAAGGATTTCGAGGACGCCATCCGCAAGGCCGTCTCCCTGGGCGGGGACTCCGACACGCTGGCCTGCATCACCGGCGGCATCGCCGAGGCCTTCTACAGGGAAATCCCGAAGGAGATGGCTGACCGCGTCCGGACCCTGCTTCCGCAGGAGTTTGCCGATATCCTCTCCGAAATGCAGGCGCGGACTCCGTATGGAATAATCTGTTTTGCACGTCGAATGTAAGTTTCTGAATATTAAGATGTTATCGAAAAGTCTCTGGGGAAAACTCCCCAGAGACTTTTTCGTAATTGTTTGTTTTTCAAGGCGTTACATTCGACGCTTCAGAGCTAGTCCACCATCATGACCATCTCAACATGGTCATTGAAATCGGGATCTTGCGTGGACATTTCCAGCCCGCAAATCGGGCAGGTGAAGGGTGTTTCTTCCAGCCTTTCTTCCGGGATGGGGTCCAGGTTGGATTCACTCACGAGGATGCCCTTCATGACCTCGAACTGACAGCCGCATTTCGGGCAGTTGATTGTATAGACTTTTGCCATTTTACTGATTGGTTTTTAGTTCGTTATAGATACTGTCCTGATTCTGATGCAAGATAATGATTTTTCGGAAATCTGTGATGCGAATAGTTTGTCAATTAACGAAAAAGCATTACCTTTGCATTGGAATCGTCGCAGGGAATTCGGGTAGAAGGGATGACAACCCTCTCAAGGTAACTTGATTCGAGCCCTAAAGTCAGCGTCCCAGGCTGGCTTTATTTTTTGTTATGCAGTATTGGACATATTCGTCAGTGCTTTTCTGATGCCCGACGATAAGTCGGATTCCTCGGTGATACAGAAAACACATATGATCAAATGCCTTTTGGTTCTTGTCATTTTTCTTGGTGGGTTTTCTCTTAGAAACAATGGCATTTTTAAGAATCTCAGTCAAATCCATCAACGCTTTTGTTGACTCGTAAGAGATAGATGCTTGTCCTCTCGTCTCATTGATGGACTGGTATTTTACGTAGATAAATGCACGCAATGATTTGTTCCAGATTCTTTTCTCTGGATGATTCGCACACCAAGCCGCGTAAAAGTCGCTGATGATTTGTTTTCGGTTTTTAATGTCTTCCCGTGTGTTTCCTTTGGGTATCTCCTTCTCCATAGCCCTCAAGTTAGTAGTTTCAGATGATTGATTTGAGGCATGCATCACCTTGAAAAGACAATGCTTTCCTCATTAATACGAGACTCTTTGTGAAGGGAGCTGCTCCCCAGAAAGGGGACGCTAAGTGCTCCTGATTTCATTGCCGGCCGATTTCACGACCTGGATACATTCACACAAATTTACTCTTTTTCTGAACAATTGACAAGCTGTGTCGCGGTTTGGCACAATGGGGTTCTATCTTTGCGGTCGAAGATAGAACCTTTTTTCCTATGACAACGATTGAAGATGTCATCCGGATTGCCGTCGAGGCCCATGACGGGATGAAGGATATGGTGGGGAATCCCGCCGTGGCGCATGTGCTGGCCGTGGGCCTGATGGGCAAAAACCCGACGGAGCAGAAGGCCGGTTTCCTGCACGATGTGGTGGAGGACTCGGACATCACCCTGGACGACCTGCGGGCACAAGGGGTGGAGGAGGATGTGCTCGCCGCGGTGGACCTGCTTACGCATCGGCCCGGAATGAGCTACGAGGACTATGTGAAGAACATCGTCCGCTCCCGCAACGAGACGGCCATCCAGGTGAAACTCAACGACTTGCACCATAACCTCCACCGTGCCGAACTCGCCCTGATGACTCTGGACACCAGCACCCGCGAGCGGGAAGCGCTCCTGGACGAGATCCTCTCCATCGCCGCTATGCACGACCGTGCGGAGCGGTATATTCAAAGCGCCATCGTGACGGGGCGTGGACGATAATGCCGTAAAGAAGATTATTTTTCATATCTTTGGGAAAACAACGATTTATCGTATGAAAACCGTGTATTCCAATACCAGCCATCCGAAGCTCGTCAAGTGGTCGTCGATCGTCGCGTTCGTCGTCGGTTTCGTCCTCATCCTGCTGTATTTGTTCGAGGCTTTCAGTAACGACGGAATCTTGGCTTTCCTGTATACTGCCGGTTTCTTCCTCCTCTATGGGGCTTTTTTCTATGGGCAGTACAAACTGTTGACCATCACCATCGACGAGGAGGCTGACACCATCACGGACCACCGGATCAAGAAATACCCGCTCAAGATCTCCCAGCTCAAGTATGCTGCCTACAAGGAGAGCAAGAAGGGCCGTTTCCGCTCCCTCTTCCTGCACGACACGGGCACGGGCTTCATGGACATCCGGACTCCCCGCGCCACGGCCGAAAAGATGGTCACGCAGATTCTGAAGGTGAACCCGAATGTGGAGATCAGGACGGAGAATTTCCTGTAGGAGGATTACATGATTTGAACCCTATTGAAAGTCGCTGCCCAGGCGGCTTTTTTTGTCTCCAGCATTGCCGATATGGCCCGGAATCGTCCCGAGGGTTTGATTCCGGACGTCGAATGGAAGTGATGGAGGAGTATTGAGTTGCAGAAAATGCTTCGGGCTATTTTTAGGAGATGACTCCTGCTTCTATGAGGAGGGACAACATCTCGGTCGGTGTGACGACCTGCGGTTTTATGGGGAAATGCTTCTTGTTGTTGGTCACCATATAGGCGTCTTCAACTGACAGGCAGATTTCATAAAAAACCTGGTCTGTTGGATCAGGGTGCTCTTCTGGAGAAGGTGTTCTTCCCGGATCGATGCCATCTTCTTTAAATTTGGCCAGGATGGCGGAGGATAATTCATCTGGAATAGCCAGTACAGGCAACCGTAGAATACAATCGTATTCTTCCAGAATCTCATCGCAGACGAGCGGTTGGATAATTCCGGAAAACACCAGGGACAATACTCTGGATGCAGATGAATCGGGTTTATGTGATTTCGCGGCGGCGACTAATACATTCGTGTCAATAACTGCATAAATCATTCTATCGTTCTCTCTTTTTCCGCCGGTGGGCGGCTATCAGCTCGTCGATTTCTTCATCGGTCCATTCGTGCGCTTCTTGGGCCGACAGGGACTGCACCTTGTCAAGGGCTTTTTGCGCGACGGTGGATCTTTTCTCGGACTCGCTGCCTTTCAGCGAGATAGGGAAGGGGATGGCCTGCTCCCGGACAACGGTTCGGGCGAACAGGTTGAAAGCGGCATTGGTGCTGAGACCAAACTCTTTGCAGAGGTTCTCAAATTGTTTCTTGATATCCGAGTCAAGGCGGATGGAGATGGCAGTTGTTGACATAATGTATATCGGTTGTATGTTGCAAAGATAGCATTTTAATATGATTCTAAAAGGATTTTAAGGTGAAATCCAACCTGTCGCAAAATGCGACGAGTTCATTATGACAGATTGGTGAAGGGAGGTGTACCCCGGAATGGGGACGTTAAGTGCTCCTGGTTTCATTACCGGCCGATTTCACGACCCGGATACATTCTCTTACTCTTACAAAGATAATGATTCCGGTCGATTTGGCAAGTGGCCCGGAATCGGGCGGGACGGCGGTGGCGGGCGTCGAATGGAAGGGGTTGATGGACTGTGTGTTAACGAAAAGTGACTGGTCAAATCTGATCAGTCACTTTTCGTAATTTGTTTGTTATCAGGCAGTTGCATTCAACGCTTCTTTGTGGCGACATGATATCTGGGCAGCAAATAAGGACGTCGCCCTATGCGGGCGGCGTCCTTTGTCAATAGGAGATGTTTCCAAGCCGTTACTGGACGGCAATCTGTTTGACCGTATCGGGCTGCTGGGCCTTTTCCTTCTTGGGGATATGGACGTTCAGCACGCCGTGTTCCACCTTGGCCTCGATCTTCTCGGCCTCGGCATCCTCCGGCAGCAAGAGCGTCTGCTGGAACTTCTCGTAGGAGAATTCGCGGCGGAGGTACTTGCCGTGTTTCTTGCCTTCCTTGTCCTCGGACTTCTTCTCCATTTCGATGTGCAGGTTGTTGTCGGCGTCGATGTGGACCTTGAAGTCCTCCTTGGTGAGTCCCGGTGCGGCGAGTTCCACATCGTACTCTTTTTCGTTCTCAATCACATTGATGGCCGGAGCCGTGTAGGTCGTCCGTTCCATCCAGCTGTTGTCGAAAAAGTCATTGAAAATGTCCGGCAACCAGCTATCATGCGTTCTTCTTGCAGGTAACATAGTTCAAAAACTTTAATCGTCCCGGTTTGGAGGCCCTCCAGCGGACCCTTATTCCCGGAGTTCCTTATCGGAACCGCATAAGGGAATTGCAAACCCGGGACCAATGCCGGAAAAGTGGACAAAACGGCACGGGAGATGACAGAAAGGCCGATTTTCGGACAAAATGACCAGTGGTCCGGAATCTTCCACACGAATTGTTTGTCTATTAACGAAAAAGCATTACCTTTGCATTGGAATCGTCACGGGGACTTCGCTGAAGGGTTGACAACCCTTTTGAGTCCAAAGCTTGATTCGAGCCCCATTGAAAGTCGCTGCCTAGGCGGCTTTTATTTGTCTATAAGTAGTGCAGATGTGGCCCGGAATCGGGGCGGGACGGCGGTGGCGCAGGCTCCATGACAGCTTTCAGCGGCTCGCGTAGGCGGGAAGGCGCTTGACGTCGAACTCCTCCTTTTACGGGCCCGGCCCGCCGGTCCCGTAACGTCGTCAAACAAACTCCGTCATCCCTGCGGGACCGCACCTCCCCGCCTGCTCATCCGGTGCTGAAAGCTGTAATTTCGCCTGCACCACCGTCGTCCCGAGAGATCGATTCCGGGCGTCGAATGGAAGGGATTGATGGACTGTGTGTTAACGAAAAGTGACTGGTCAAATCTGATCAGTCACTTATTTGTAATTCTCTTTTTATCAGGTTGTTACGTTCGACGCATCGCATTCCGGTTTGCGATTTCGTCCGTGTGGTTTTTTTGCAAATACTTATTGAAGGATATAGCTAGATATCTACCTTGGGCCCTGGCCGACTTCTGTCGGGAGGACCCACTTTTGTGGCACCCAGTTCTTCTGCTATGATTGCATACTTTTGATAGTCTTTTTCCCGAACGAAAATGGGGACTCTGTGAATTGCCCCATCAACAGAAAGATACTCGTAGGTCCCCCAACGGCGGAATTGCCCCCTAATCGTCATTCCATCATAATAGTCATCAAATTCAGTAATGATGCAAACGACATCGTTCTTGTCGGTCACCATTAAGGCACTATGGCGGTTAATCATCTGGAGGGTCTTACCGTGCAATCTTGCCGACTTTCTACCAATGTTGTTAACCTGCTTTTTACTGTGAGACACGATTGCTGAAGTAATGCAGGACGAGCATAAGATTGCGGCAAGCAAACATGCCAATATGCGTAATGCGCTTTTCATCTGCTTAATTATCAAAGATAGGGGATTCTATACTTTTGCCTTTTCCTTGAAATACTCCCTCAGTTCCTCATCCTCGCAATACACGAAACAGCCCTTTTGGCCGCGTGTGAGAAGGGTTTTGTAGGTGTTGAGGATAAGGCGGCGGGCGACTTCGTCGCTAGCGCCACGAATGCCGGAGGATTTGTCGTCTTTCGAGATGGCGAGTTTGTTCGTGACGACGAGGCCGGTTGCTTTGTCGTAGGTGAGGTCTTTGCCAATAAGGACGCCCACGTAGTCGAATTCCAGGCCTTGGGCTGTGTGGATGCATCCGACTTCTTCAAAGGAACGGGGATTGATTGCCCAAATCTTGTCGTTAGCCAGGTTCCATTTCGCTTGGAAGCCGCCGGGGAGATCGATGTCGATGTCGCCGCGGCCGTTCTTGACATTCCAGTCATAGCAATAGCCCGCGACCATGCGCGCCTTATTATCGATCTCATTTTTCTCCCGGAGGGCATCGCGCATCTTGACAGGGTCGTCGAAGATACGGAAGTCGTAATTCAGTTCGGACAGGGAAACTGGAAGGGTCTCTTCTCCGCGTTGGAGGAGATGGTCGATGAACTGAATGTAGGCATCGCTGCCGTTGCAGCGGAATTGGGATACGAGTTTGGTCTCTTCACGCATGATAATCGTGGAGCCCAATGCCTTGCACCATTTGCTGATTTCCTGGACGCTTCCGATGTCCTTGGTCGTAACGGCTTGGTCTTCGTCGAGCATGAAGATGGTGAGCAGGGATGCGTTGATGCATTCCTTTACCTGGTTCTCTCCGTTCCAATCCCCATACATTTTCTTGACAAGCCGATGGGCTTCGTCTACGATCAGGCAGTCATAGGAGTTGGCTGGCGCTTGCGATAGCCCGAAAGGAGAGCGGAACAACTGGCTGATTTCGACGATGTTTTCGGCTTTGTTACCAGATAGGATGGATAGGAAAGCCTGTCGCGGAGCACTGTTCTTGGTGACATATGCAGCGTTGCAAGCGCATGTGATGAAGTGCATGAGCAAATTGACCGCGAGGACCGACTTCCCGGTTCCGGGTCCGCCTTGAATCAGGATAGTGCGCTTTTTCCGGTCTTTCAGACACTGGAGCATCGTTCGGATGCACATGTCGAAGCAGACCGCTTGCTCGTCCAAGAGATCGAAGACGGGCGTGCCCCGGACCATCGTGGAGAGGGCATCCTGCAAGGATTGGGTGGGACGAATTCTCCCGTTTTCAATCAAGTATAGCAGGTCTCCGTGAGCCGATTTCTTCGTGATGTACTTCTTGACGAATTCGGTGAACTGCTGAACTTCGTCCATGATGAAAAACGGAGCAGAAGTGAACCAATCCTTGTAAATGTCATCCGAAAGTGCCGACTTGTATTTCGGCATGTAGTTATGCAGATAGGCGCAAGGAACCAGATGGATATTCCGCTCGAAAATCGTTTGGGAATAGTTAAGCAGGAAACGTGAATAGGAGTAAGCCTGATAGGAAGGATGACAGACGATTCTGTTATCGTTGGCGACATATGTCCGAACGCTGAAATGCATCTCGTCATCGACCTTCTCCGCCTTGGTCCATTGCTTCAGTTCCACGATGACGATATTATCTTTGTCTTTCGTATCAGCGCCGACAATGATGAAGTCCACGCGCTTCGATGTTTGGGGGATGTTGTATTCGATGGCAATTTGGACTTCGTCATCAATCTCGGAATCGTCGACGATGTTGCGCATGAAATTCATTGAATTCTGCCAGGATGCGAATTCTCGATCCTGCCCTGCGTTCAGTCCTCTCTCCCGGATGAGATTGAGAATCTTCGGGGCGATTTGATTGGACTTGACGTCTTGGACGAACGTCCGTTTGTCGGCATTATAGACTATCATTGCGTTTGCCAATTAAAGCTCATCATATTTTTTTGCGCTGCCTCGGGCTTTCTCCACAGGATACTTTTGTGCATTCCGCTGAAGCTTCTCCAGCATGATCTGCTTGATGTCCAGGCCGTATTTGTCCGCCATTTGGAAGGCAAAGTTCAATACGTCGGCAAGCTCTTCCTTGATCTTGTCGATGGACGCGTCTTCCGGGCTCTTCCAAAGGAAGCACTCCAGCAACTCGGACGCTTCAATGGACAATCCTATGGCGAGATCTTTCCCGTTATGGAACTGGTCCCAGTCCCGCTCCTGGTTGAACTTGCGAAGCTCGGCCAAGATGGCATCAATATCGTTCATTCTTTATTTGAAACTAAGTCATACAAAGATAACAAAAAACAACATTATCATGCGATTGGCCGCACGATGAAGATGGTTGAGGCCTTGAAGGCAAAGCACTATTCTCCTGCGGCAGTGACGCCGCGGGCAAAAACAGTCGTTTTTTCTTCCTATCTTTGTATAACAGCATAGCCCATGTCCCTCCCCGAAGCCATCGTCTATCTCCTCGCCTCAGCCGGTTACGGCATGAAGACGGAGCAGATCGCTCGCGAAATCAACGAGCGCAGGCTCTATGTGCGCCGCGATGGGCAACCCGTCTCCGACAAGCAGGTCTACGCTGTCATCATGGCTCATCCGGAAACCTTCGTCAAGGCTGATGGGCGGATCAGGTTGATGATATGAAAAAGAAAAAGCGCCACAAGCAATTGTGGCGCTAAAAGTTTGCCCCAGTCTGCGCAACACGAGATTACCGGAAGGTGAGCCTTCACGGGCGGGGACTTTTGCTCCAACTGAATGGCTCGTCGTGTTGTGTCTTACTGACCGATGCAAATATACGGACAATTTTACGTATACAGTCATTCACAATCAATCGTAATAACTCTTTTTTATCCTTTAACACTTTTTAACTTTTTTTGTTTGGCTGTTCATGACGAACTGGCTATCTTTGCTGGCGAAACTTGCAAGTGATTGATTATTAAATAATTAAATGCTAATATAATGAAGAAGCCAGCAATTATAGATCAAGAAATTGAATTTACTGTTTTCTCCCACGCGATGCTTACGCCAGCTCGGAAGGTTGAAGACTTCAACCCTGACTGTCCGGCGGAGGTTATGTATGCTAAGGCGATGGATCTAATTACTGAGGGCAGGGCATTGGAGGGCAAGAACTATTTGGAGGATGCATTTGAAATGGGGAGTTGGCGCGCGGGAAATGCGCTCGCATACGGTTTGTCTGTTGGATGGTTTGGGGAGCGAGATTATCCGTCACATCTGACTGTACTTTGGAATCTGGTTGAACAGGGATCTTCTGGGGCAATGAACAATATCGGTTTTGCTTATGATCAGGGGCTCGGTTTACGGAAAAGCCTCCGTTGGGCAGTATACTGGTATGAGAAAGCGGCAAAAAGAGGGAATGTGGACGCTATGGGTAATCTGGCTAACATTTATCTCTTCCGTGAGGGCAAGTATCATAATCTTGAACGGGGCGTGCTCCTGGCATTGATGGGTGCAGATTTAGGCGGCGAAATGGCAATGAATGAACTTGGGTTATGCTATGAAAATGGATATGGCGTTCCTCTTTGCAAAGAGAAGGCGTTTGAATGGGTATCCAAGGCGGTGGAAAACGGGGCTGGAGCCTGCGCCGAGCACAACCTAGCTGGTTTCTATAGGAAGGGCATCGGAACCAAGGTTGACAAGGACAGAGCTGATGAGTTGGATAGAATTGCTGCAGAGCATGGATGGAAAAAACATACAAAGACAAAGTAATATGATTCAAGACAATCAAACCAATAAAGTCTATCTGGCGAAAGGCTTCAGTTATTACCAGCCAGTTTCGATGGAACTTGTCCAGGCCCTGCATGGTAAGGGGATTGAATTTGAGTGGCTGCCGAGGACAGAGAGTTCAAAGTATATCTGGGCACGGGATTATATGCCTATTCAATTGGAGAAGGATCTCTTTCTCTTGTATCGGTATAATCCGGATTACCTTCAGGGCTACTCGGGATATATCCCGCAATACAAAGCAATCTGCAAGGAACTTGGCCTTAACTGCATCACTACGAATATCGTCATGGACGGCGGTAATGTCGTCCCTTGTGGAGACAAAGTTATTATGACAGACAAGATCTTCAAGGAGAATCCTCATTACAGCCGGGAAGCGCTTGTCAATGCCCTTGAAAACCTTTTCTTTGCCGAACTGGTCATCATCCCTTGGGATCGTTACGAGATATTTGGCCATGCGGATGGTATGGTCCGATACATAGGAGGGGAGCGTGTTCTCCTGAACAACTACATCGACACTGATCCATATCTTCGGAAGCGACTGCTGGATGCACTCACGCCGCACTTCCAAGTAGAAGAACTGCATTACAAAGGCCCTCGTATCAGCAAGTTTTCCTGGGCCTTCTTGAACTATTTGCAGGTAAAAGATTGTATCTTTGTACCGTGGCTGCCAATTGCAGAGTCCCGTGATGTACAATCCCTTTTCATCGATCTCTTCCCGGACAAGCAGATAGAATTCATCGGCCCCTGTGAAGACATCATCCACGCCGGCGGGGCCCTGCATTGCGTTACCTGGAACATCCAGGTCGACCCGGCGCCAGTAACACTAGAAGAAGCTTGTTTTTAAATTCTCAGCATTATGAAGAATTCTAAAGGTCTTATCTCAATCCTCAGAGAGTTTGAAAAGAAATATGAGGCTCACCACCATTTATTGCCTCCTCCGGATCGTAGGATGCAGTATTCTGAAGCCATTGCTATGTACTTTGAGCCTTGTGCTGCAAAGATTCTCGCCGGTCATTTTCTAGTTACGAATACCGAGGGTGAAAAACCCGTAGTTCGGATAATCCAACCTACAGCCATCGAACTTTATTATCACGAAGAAGGCGAAGGTCGGTTCAAGGATCCCATCATGTATCACACGAATGATCGGAAGGTGTGGAGCAAAGAGAATTACTTCAAGGATAGAGGTATTGACGGTCTACCATATTATCCCATTGGAAGCCTGAATCCGCATACCTCTGGCATTGATATCACCTTTGAGAACGCTAAGGAACGTTATCGAGCCTCATTCCTCATTCGTGAATATGTGATTACCTATGAAGGCGGCAAGCAAGTCAAGGTTGTCAATTCCACAGAAATCTATGACGATATGCTGCTGAATGGAATCACCTTGGATAATGCGGACTGGGTGGAATGGTGTGATGGGGCTGAAGAGGTTGAGGTTGAACGAAAGTGGCGCAGGAATGTCCCTATGTATCGGCAAGTTCAGGGAAAGCCGGACAGATGGGAACCTGACCCCAATGGGATGGATACTTTTTCCACGCCCAAAGGCCGTGTCGCCAAATGTCCCTTTAACTGGCAGTTCAGGATTGTAAAATGAGAACTTAGCCACCTTGTTAGTACTACTCAACTTCATACCTTTTCAAGTACGTGAGCCTTTGGGGGGCATTTGAAAAGTCGATTCGATCCTTGAAGTCTTGAAATGTATAGTATCGAATAGAGAAGTCGATGCCTATCTGCTTGAATAAAGGTGCAAATCGTTCATTCGCATTTTTGATAAAGTGGTAAGCCTCTTCTTCCTCCTTGGAGTATTCATCGCAATCGTATTTCCATACAACATTCAACAGAGTCAGGTTTTTAACAACCCTCATCGTCACTTCCGAAAAATACGTGTATAACGCCAAGGTGTGAATGGTCATTTGAATGGTATCATATTTTTGCGTTTTATGCTTAAATCGACCGTAATTGTCTTGTTCTTGTAGAATGAGTGATTTGAAGTAATCGATAAAAGCTTTACTTTCTTCTTCGGCGATGAAATATCTTTCTTTGTCGAGATAGGCTTCTGCTAGATTCTTAGGCGAGTCTTTCCACTCTAATAACTTGGCTTCGACAGCATACATCTCAGAATTATCCAATGAATGAAATACGGCATCAAGGTGAGCTTTGTGAGTTTCACCTTTTTCATCTATAATAGCAGAAAACGTTTTCTCATATTCGACACCCGAATAATTCTTATGATCAAAGATGAACTCTTTCTCTCCCAAAAGATTAAATATCATTGCCGCTGATGATCGGACTGCTTCCACACCGGTCCCCAATTCAGTTTTGGGGTTGGGAATATCGAATAGATTATTCTGCTTGTCACGTAAGTAGAATACTCTCTTTTCACTATTGTTCCAGCGTTTTGACCCGAAGTCTTTTTCTGTCAACATTTGCCCTTTTACTTGAGCGGCCTCATAAAGTCCGTCCTTGAGCAATTGAAGCACTTGCATTTCATTTAATTTCATAGCTATTCTCCTTCTATTTGTATTTCCTTAAACCTCTCAACCTCATTCCCATCTTTGTCTATTACCTTGCTGAAAAATATGCTGGAGGGCCTTACCCAGATTTGGTTATTCCCATACAGAGCCTGGTAGATGACCACATCTTTCAGCGTTTCAGAGTCCTTGCCGAAGGCGATGAGTTTGTATTTGCCTCCCTTGAAGTGCTCGAAGTAGCGATCTGTATTCAGGCGTCTTTCAGAAAGCATCTTCTTCCAAAGTGATTCCTTGGGGTAGGGGAAGGCACCTCCGGCTTCAAGGACCTCGGTGATAACCTTTTTGACGATGGGTTTGGTGAGGGTGGCGTTCTGGGTACGGGCGAAATTCTCCAGCCGGTTCACGGCTCTTTCCATCGAATCGATGAACGAATTGATCTCCGACGAGGCCGTTTTCTTGTGGTTGTATGCGGCGGGCGTGACGCGGCTTGTTTCGCCATCCCAGGCTTCCGGGGGGATGCTGTAGCCCATCGTGGTTTGGTATCGGTCTCCGTTGAAGGACCAGACGATTCGGATGGGGCATTCCCCATACTTGTTCGGGCGTTTGTCCAAGTAGAATCTTACGGGCATAGGATGTGGTTTTTACAAAGGTAAAATATGACGGGCGTTTTTGCAAGCGTGACATATGGCGTATATTCCTGTTTTTAAAAGAATTATTCAAAAAAAGCAGTTACAGGGGCGCAAAATGCTGGCTTGCTGCAAAACGATTTCGTATTAATAAATTATGAAAAAGAAATTACTTCAAAAGCTGAACGGCGCGCTTGAGCGCACCAAAGTCACGCACTACGCGCCGGTCACCATCGACGCTCTCCAGGCCCGGCTCGCCGAGGAGCTTGACTGGCTGGATGCGGATCCCGGACGCGAGGGCCTGATCTGCCTCCTGATGGAACTGGCGGGGGAGATGCGGCGGGCCGGCATCGTGGTCAGCCCGGGCTACAGCTTCCTGCCCGAATCTTATCTTCTTTTCCTCGCCGGCGTCACCAAGGTCAATCCGGTGGAATGGGACCTGCCCTTTTCCCGCTTCGTCGGCTCCGTCCACAACGACGCCGTCATCCCCTTCGAGGCCGGCTCCGGCTGCCTGGAATCGGCCCGGAAGGTGTTGTCCGGCCGCGATAACGAGCTGGTTGTCGAAACGGCCCCCGGTCTCTTCGAGGTCACTTTTGTCGATGGCGAGCAGCTGAAACGTGTCCGGCTCCGCATCACGACCTACGCCCTCCTGGACGATTTCGACCGCACCCTCAAATACGGCTGGCGCCCGCTGGACGAAGCTGCGCTCGCGCTTTTCCGCCGCGGAAGCACGGACGGTTCCATCTTCTTCGAGTCCGACAAGATGCGTGAATGGCTCTTTGACTTCGACCCCGAATCGATGTCCGACCTGGTTCTCTTGAACGCCATCTACCACCCGGACCGCATCGGCCTCTTCCCGGAAATCCTCCGGCGGAAACAGGACCGGGACTATGGGCGGGAACTGCGGCACACATACGGAGTTCCGGTCTATCAGGAACAGACCTCCGATCCGCACCTGGCACCGAAAGGCCACTACATCGGCCGCACCATGCTGGCGGTCGAGGCCCTGAAGTCCGGACGATAGCCCCCCGCGACGTCGCTGACGCAGGCGAAATTACAGCTTTCAGCACCGGATGAGCAGGCGGGAAGGTGCGGTCCCGCAGGGATGACGGAGTCTGTTTGAGGACGTTACAGGCCCGGCTCGCCGGGACTGTAAAAGGACGAGTTCGACGTCAAGCGCCTTCCCGCCTACGCGAGCCGCTGAAAGCTGTCATGGAGCCTGCGGCAGCGACGCCGCGGGAAATATTGAGAGATTACTATTGAGAATCCCAAAAAAGTAATTAACTTTGCAACAGCTTCAAGGAAGTTAGAGGGCACTGCGGTGCGCCTCCTTGCAGGGGACCTTCGGGATCCCCTGTATTTTTATGGGTAAATGTCCAAAATACTGTCTCCATCGTAGACCCAAACTTCTGCTATTTGTGCGTTGACGTTGAGTCTTGCATTAATGGCGCGTAAAATTTGACGGAGGGATGTTCCGCTCCGATTGTCAAGGATGATTCGATCTGATTGTTTTAGACCATCGGAGAGCATATTCGCAAGTTTGCGTTTATTCCAGGGACGAACATAGCTCTCATATTCGTAGAAACGCCCATCGACAATTAGATCTGGGCACTTTCTTTCAAACTTGGTCCCAATCAAATTTCCGAATAGTAGGGAATACTGCTCCGATTTGTAATGGACGGGACGAGGGATGATTACGGAACACCCAAATCGCGCAAAGCAGTCGGCTATATGGACAATATCATGAATATCAGGCTTGGAAAAATCCAAACCTTCAACCATCCACACCTCCCCAGCATCCTCATAATGCTTTGATAAGTGAAACAAACCCTCCAGAATCTCCATGACACAATTCGTTTTAACAAAAATAGAAAACATCTTGAACCTGCGCAAGACCTTCATATAAAAGAGCCGCTGAGAGCTGTCATGGAGCCTGCGGCAGCGACGCCGCGCGCAACAACAATCCATTTTTCTTACTATTATTGTGAAGCAGCACAGCCCATGTCCCTCCCCGAAGCCATCGTCTACCTCCTCGCCTCTGCCGGCTATGGCATGAAGACGGAGCAGATCGCCCGCGAAATCAACGAGCGCAGGCTCTATGTGCGCTGCGATGGGCAACCCGTCTCCGACAAGCAGGTCTACGCCGTCATCATGGCCCATCCGGAAACCTTCGTCAAGGCCGATGGGAGGATTCGGTTGATGATATGAACTGTGTAAGAAGCAAAAAAGCCGTCGGGTAACGGCTTTCAGAGTTGGGCTCGGATCAAGAAACCTTGAAAGGGTTGTCATCCCTTACGCGAATTCCCCTTCGACGAATCCTGTTGCAAAGGTAGCGATTATTTCCGTAATAGCAATAAAGAGTTCTCTTTGCCGAGTTGATGTAGATTCCGCAATTTTCCCATCAGATGAAAAGGGAAAGATCAGGGGGGCAATCTGGAAACTGAAACCGGAATCAGCAGGACATCAAGAAACTCTTCGCCGGTTTCTGCGGCTAAGAAGGATACTGGTGATGAGGATGGTTATTAGCATATCTATTCTTATGATGCGAAACGGGGCCCTTTCGTTTCATTCGGGGTGAAAAATATGCTTTTTTGTTATCTTTGTGGTTGAATGAACCACAACACGATCTTGTCCATCATCATGCTTTCCCTTCTCCCTGTCCTCTCTCAGGGCCGGGAGCTTGCGCTCCGGACGGTCGGGATCGAGGCGGGGGGCCGGGAGATGAAGATGAAGGTTTTGCAGCCCAAGGAGGCCGATGGGCCTGTGCCCGGGATCCTCTGGATCCACGGCGGGGGATACATCACGGGCGGGAACTATATGGTGCTCGTTTCCTGCGGGAAGATGCTGGCGGAGCGCTATGGCGCGGTGGTGGTCAGCCCTGAATACCGCCTTGCGGGAGAGGCGCCGTATCCGGCTGCGTTGGAAGATTGCTATGCGGCGCTGGTGTGGATGTATGAGCATGCCGATGAGCTGGGCATCGACCGGACGAGGATCGTCGTCGGCGGCGAGAGTGCGGGTGGGGGACTCACCGTGGCGGTATGCCTCTACGCCAGGGACAAGGGAAAGGTCCCCGTCGCCCTTCAGTTGCCGCTCTATCCGATGCTGGACTGCGAGGACACGGCATCATCGGCCGATAACCCCGGATTGACTTGGGGCACGAAGCGGAACCACAAGGGGTGGCGGAAATACCTGGGCGATCTTTACGGTACTGCCCATGTGCCCGCCTATGCATCCCCGGCCCGTGCGACGGACTATTCGGGTCTCCCTCCCTGCTATACCTACGTCCTGGACGGGGAACCGTTCTATGAGGAGACGCTCGCCTATGTGAAACATCTCCAGGCCGCCGGGGTGGATGCCAGGGTGGATGTCTATCCGGGCGATACCCACGCCTTCGACCTGCTCTTTCCCTGGCAGGAACGCAGCCGGCAGGCGAAACGCCGCCTCTGCGAAGAGTACGAACGCATCATGTCCATACACAAGTTGCCATGAGAACCTACCACGATATCCCGCGGCCGGATTTTACGCCGGAGCGGATCACGTCACTTCGGGCCGATGAGGTCTTTGTCTTCGGGTCGAACCTTGCCGGCATGCACGGGGGAGGGGCTGCTCGGGCCGCATACGAGCGGTTCGGGGCCGTGTGGGGTCGCGGGGTCGGGCTTCAAGGGCAGTCCTATGCCATCCCGACGATGCAGGGCGGGGTCGAGACCATCAAACCCTATGTCGATGCGTTCATCGACTTTGCCGTCTCCCGGCCCGACCTGTTCTTCTACGTCACCCGCATCGGGTGCGGCATCGCGGGCTTTGTGGACGCCGAAATCGCGCCGCTCTTCGCCGCCGCCCGCGGGGTTTCCAACATCTGCCTCCCGGAGAGTTTCGCGTAGATACAATTCTGCGGAAAGATTGCTATCTTTGATGTTGCAAACATTTGCGATGTCAAAGAGATGAAAATGATGAGAAAGATCTTCGCCGTCGGGCTGGCCGTGGTGGCCGCCGTGGCGTGCCGTCCTTCCGGCGGGAAGGACCTCGTGACCGAGACGTTGAACTACGCGGATTCGACGGCCCATGCGGACCTGTCGATGAAGGTGGAACTGCCGGTGTCCGGGCAGAGCGCCGCGGCGGACCGCATCCGGGCGTCGCTGGTGGAGGTGATGGACGGGCAGCTGAGCCATATCGGCACGTACGAGGAGGAGCGCCTGTTCCCGGAATTCGAGGGCGATCGGAGCAAGACGGAATCCCTTGTGACGTACTACCGCGACAAGGCGCTGGAATCCATCGGGCGGCTGTCGCAGGAGGATTATGACGAACGCGTCGCCAGCATCGAGGAGAATGACGGCCTCACCGACGGGCAGCGGAAGGAGTTCATCGACCAGATGCCCGGCTGGGAATACGAGTTCAACCTCCTGAAGGACCGCGAGACGGACCGGTACGTCGTGTTCACTTCCCAGGATTATGTCTATCTGGGCGGTGCCCATGGCGGCGTCATCGGCCGGGGCGGACTGACCTTCGGCAAGAAGGACGGAGCCCTGGTGGAGAAGATGCTCGACCCGGGTTGCCTGGACGCCATCCAGCCGCTGCTCCGCAAGGGGCTTACGCAGTATTTTGCGGCCGATGGAGATATGGAGATTACGCAGGAAGAGCTGGACAACTACCTTTTCCTGGAATCCGGCGTCATTCCGTTCCCGGCCTGGACCCCGTATCCCTCCGAGGACGGGCTCGTCTTTACCTACCAGCAGTATGAGATTGCCGCCTACGCGGCCGGGATGCCCGAATTCACGGTTCCCTATGCCGACATCCTCCCGTACCTGACTCCGGAGGCGAAGGCGCTTGTGGGATTGGAATAATTCTTCCTATCTTTGTCGTTGATTATGAACCGGATCGATCCCGCATACCTGCGTCCGCGGCTGCTGCAGCGGGCGGAGGAGAGCCATAAGGGCGACTATGGGCACCTGCTTGTCGTGGCAGGGTGCCAGACCATGCCCGGCGCGGCCGTGCTGGCAACGGGAGCGGCGGTACGGTCCGGATGCGGGCTCGTGACGCTCCATTCCACGTCGCGGGCGTTGCAGGCCGTGGTGAACCGTTTCCCGTCGGCGATGCTGTCGGAGGAGCCGGGCGAGGCGTTCAGCCGGGTGCCCGTGCCCCTGGACCGATATGCCGCCATAGCGGTGGGGCCGGGCCTCGGGCGGCGTCCGGAGACGGAAGATGCGCTCCTCATGCTGCTGAAAGCAGCCCGGGAGCGTCGTGTGCCGATGGTTCTCGATGCCGATGCGCTGAATATCCTTTCTGAGGTGCCGGACTGGCAGGCGTGCCTGCCGGCGGGTGCGGTGCTTACGCCGCACCTGGGTGAGCTCCGGCGGCTGCTGCCTTTCGGCAGCGACGCGGAGCGCGACCGCCGGGTGCAGGCGCTTTGCATTGCCGCCGGCTGCACGCTCGTGATGAAAGGTTTCCATACGAAAGTGTTTGTGCCCGACGGGGATTGCCTGGTCAATACGACCGGCAATCCCGGCCTGGCGAAAGGCGGGAGCGGGGATGTCCTGACGGGCCTCCTCGGCGGGCTCCTCGCGCGCGGCTATGCCGCGCCGGACGCCGCCGCGCTCGCCGTCTGGCTCCACGGCCGCGCCGGCGACCTCCTCACGGAGGAGCGCACGGCGGAGGCCTACGCGAGCCTGGACCTGGCCGACTGTCTCCATCGGGGATTCAAGGAACTGTACGATGGGGGAGAGTAGGGCCCGGTATCATCTGCTCGCGCTGGCCGTCGTGCTCGTGTGGGGCGTCACCTTCGTGTGCACGAAGGTCCTCATCGGCGCGGGCCTGCATCCCGTGGACATCTTCTGGATCCGGTTCGTCCTGGCCTACGCCGGGATCTGGCTGTACATCCTCCTGACCGGGCGGGACCGGACGCTGTGGTTCGGCTGGAAAGAGGAGCTCGTATTCCTGTTCCTGGGCATCACCGGCGGCTCCTTCTATTTCCTGACGGAGAATACGGCCCTGGCCCACACGCAGGCCAGCAACGTCTCTTTCCTCGTTTGTTCCGCTCCGCTGTTCACGGCCATCTTCACCTTGATCTACCGGCGGTTCGGCCGCGGCCGTTTCGCCGACTCCCTGGAGAAAGTCCGGCTGGGCTGGCCGCTCATCGGCGGTACGGTCCTCGCGCTCTCGGGCATGGCGCTCGTCGCCTTCGAAGGCTCCCGCCTCCGCGTGTCGCCCCTCGGCGACCTCCTCGCCATCGGCGCGGCCCTTTGCTGGGCCCTGTACAGCCTGTTCATGGGCGAGATGACGCGCCGCTACGGCACGGTCACCGCTACCCGGAAAGTCTTCTTCTACGGGCTCCTGACCATCATCCCGTTCCTTTTCGGCTCCGACCGCGGCTTCTCGCTGGAGCTCTTGCGGCCGTTCCCCGTCTGGGGCAACCTCCTCTTCCTGGGCCTCGTGGCCTCCCTGGCCTGCTTCATCGCCTGGAACCTGGTCATCGACAAGCTCGGGAACGTCAGTTCCACCAATTACGTCTATCTCAATCCCGTCTTTACGCTCCTGACCGCCACCCTCTTCCTCGGCGAGCGGATGACGCCGCTATCCGCCCTCGGCTGCGCCGCCATCCTTGCCGGCGTCATCTGGGCCGGCTCCGGCAAGACGGACTAAAATCGGATCTTATGCTTAAAATCGGAGACAAGATGCCGTCCTTCGAGGTCGTGGACCAGGACGGGAACGCCGTGAAGTCGGAGGATTTCATCGGCAAGGGCCGCAAGACCATCATCTATTTCTATCCCAAGGACAATACCTCCGGCTGCACCGCCGAGGCGTGTTCCTTCCGCGACAACTATGCGGAGCTGACGGCCGCGGGGTACAATGTCGTGGGCGTGAGCAAGGACAGCCAGAAATCGCATGCCGGCTTCCGGGCGAAGTATGAGCTCCCGTTCCGGCTCTTGGCGGACACGTCCCTGCAGATGCTCCAGGACTTCGGCGCCTGGGGCGAGAAGAAGATGTACGGCAAGTCCACGATGGGCACGCTCCGCCGCACCTTCATCTTCGACGAGGACGGCATCCTCGAGCGCATCATCGAGAAGGTCGATACCAAGAACGCCGCCGCGCAAATCCTCGGCTAGGCCCATGGTCAAGCTCATCATCCTGGACTTTGACGGGACCCTCGGGGACACGAGGGCCAACATCGTGCTGACGATGCGGCAGACGCTCGCGAAGCTCGGGTATCCCGAGCAGGACGAGGAGACGATCGCCGCCACCATCGGCGTGCCCCTGGAGAAGGGGTTCGAGCAGATGCTCCCGGGCATCGACGCGGACGGGGTCGCCCTGTGCGCCCGGACGTACCGGGCCATCTTCGCGGAGAATCGCAAGTCGCTGATTCCCGGCGTGTTTCCGCATGTGCCGGAGACGTTGGCGGCGCTTCAGGAGGCAGGGTACGTGCTGACGATCGCCTCGTCCCGCAGCTATGGCTCCTTGAAAGAGTTCCTGCAGGAGATGGGCCTGGCCTCCTACATCACCTATGTCCTGGGCGCGAACAGCGTCACCCATGCCAAGCCCCATCCGGAGCCCGTCCTCAAGACGATGGCGGACCTGGGTTTCCAGGCCGATGAGACCCTCGTCGTGGGCGACATGCCCGTGGACATCCAGATGGGCAAGGGGGCGGGCGCCCGCACCTGCGCCGTCACCTACGGCAACGCTTCCCGCGCGGACCTCGCCGCCGCCGGACCGGACTGCATCATCGACGATTTTTCCCAAATGCTTGACATCGACCTGACATGAACTCCATCGGCAACCTTCTCTGGCTCATCCTCGGGGGCATCCTCGTCGCCATCATCTATTTCCTCGTGGGCCTCTTGATGTGCATCACCATCATCGGCATTCCGTTCGGCATCCAGCTGTTCAAGCTGGGGGGCTACGCGCTTTGGCCGTTCGGCCACGAGCTGGTGGACAAGCCCGGAGAACCCGGGTGCGTGTCCATCGTCATGAATCTGATCTGGATCCTGCTGGGATGGTGGGAGATCGCCATCATCCACGCGGTGTTCGGCCTCATCTTCTGCATCACCATCGTGGGCATCCCCTTCGGCATCCTGCACTTCCGGATGGCGATCAACTCCATCTTCCCGTTCGGGAAGGAGGTCCGCTAGCGAGACTCAGCGCCCCGGCGGCTTTCAGAACCACTCCACGTCCGTGAGGTCCAGCTTGTTCCCGGGCAGGCCGTGGATGGGCGTGTAGTAGAAAGCATACTCTTCCAACTCCCGCGGAATGCGGTTCAGGAACAGGAGACGCGGCTCGCCGTAGTCCCCGGAACTGCCGTACAGGGTGATGGTCTTCCGTGCGTCATCCTTCTCGTACCAGCCCCCGCCATGGGTTTTCACGTACCCATGGACCTGCTCATACGCCCGCGCCAGGTCCTTGTGATTCACGACCAGCCCATAGACAAACGTGCCTACGAGCGGCTTCTTGGGATCTGAAACGAGGATGAACTTGGGGTACATGGACGAATCTTTCTTTGCTGCAAAGATACGGAATTCCTCAGAAATGCTCCGCTCGACAATACCCTGATGGACGGAGTGAATTATTCCGATGGACAGAGTAACCATTGTACACATCAGCAGCGTACACGGAACTGGAACGTCATCACCATCGCTGGTGTCAGCGTCAACCCGAAATTCGCAGAGCAGGTCAATGTGGCTCTGACACCCCTGAGAGACGGAATCGGATGCTTTGCCAGCCAAAATCGTCGCGCGAAGCATCGCACTCGGCCACTGAGGTGCATAGAATGAGGGTCGAGATGCTTTGCGAATTTCGGGTTGGGGGAATGACTGGTGGTTGGGGAAAAGTTTGTGGGAAGGGCGCCTCCGCGAGCGGATCGCTCAGGGAGCACGGAATGTCCGCCTTTAAATGCTTTTACGCCTCCTCTGCGATGCGGAAGATGGCGGGGGAGAGATGGCAGTAGCCGGTGGGGTTCTTTTCCAGGTAGTCCTGGTGGTATTCCTCGGCGCGGTAGAAGTTCTGCAGGGGAAGGAGCTCCACGGCGAGGGGCTGGCCGAGGGCGGCGGCGCAATGGTCCAGGGCGGCGGAGATTCCGGGCACCTGGGCCTCGGTCACGAAATAGACGCCGGTGCGGTAGCGGGTGCCTTCGTCCTCGCCCTGCTTGTTGAGGCTGAGCGGGTCGATGGCCCGCAGGAACAGCTCCGTCAGGCGTTCTTCCGTGATGATGTCCGTATCGTATTGCAGGTGGACCGTTTCGGCATAACCGGTCTGGTCCGTATAGACTTCCTTGTAGGTGGGATTCTCGGTGAAACCGTTGGCGAAACCCACTTCGGTGAAGGTGACGCCCTTCACCTTGGCGAAAAACTTTTGGGCGCCCCAGAAGCATCCGGCGGCGAAATACAGGTCTTGGGTCATAGGACTTCTCGTTACGGCCTCAAAAATACGCAAAAAATCCGTAACTTTGTAAGCTTATCTTTTTGGACATGCCAGCAGAAGGGAATATCATCATACGGAGGGCGAAGGTCAACAACCTCAAGGACATAACGGTGGAGATTCCGCGGAACCGGCTCGTGGTGGTCACGGGCATTTCCGGGAGCGGAAAATCCTCCCTCGCGTTCGACACGCTGTTCGCCGAGGGCCAGCGCCGTTTCGCCGAGAGCCTCTCCTCCTATGCCCGCCAGTTCCTGGGCCGCATGTCCAAGCCCGACGTGGAGATGATCGAGGGCATCCCCCCGGCCATCGCCATCGAGCAGAAGGTGAACATCCGGAATCCCCGGTCCACCGTCGCCACCACCACGGAAATCTACGACTTCCTGCGGCTGCTCTTCGCCCGCATCGGCCGGACCTATTCCCCCGTGAGCGGGCTGGAAGTGAAGGCCCATACCGTCCAGGACGTCCTCCGCGACATCTTCGACGGCGAGGCGCATACCGTCTACATCCTTTCCGACATCCGCTGGAAGGACCGCAAGGACAAGGTCGAGCTCATGCTCCAGCTCAAGGAAGAAGGCTACGGCCGATTCTTCGACCTGGACACCCAGGAGGCCCTCCGCATCGAGGACGTGATGCAAATGGATGGTCACTATCCGGAGAACCTGCATCTCCTCGTGGACCGTGCGAAGATTCCCGGTCAAGCCGGGAATGACGGTGTCGTCATGGCCGACCTGATCGGCCATCTCGACGACCTCCGGACTCGCCTGCTGGATTCCGTGCAGACGGCGTTCGACAAGGGGGAAGGAGACATGTCCATCGTGCTGGACGGGAAGCGGAAGGCGTTCTGTTCCAGGTTCGAACTCGACGGAATGACGTTCCGCGAGCCGGACGAGTATCTGTTCAGCTTCAACAGCCCGCTGGGGGCGTGCCCCGTGTGCGGCGGCCTGGGGAAGATCATCGGCATCAGCGAAGACCTTGTCATCCCGGACAAGACCAAGACCATCTACGACGGCGCCGTGGCCTGCTGGCGCGGCGACAAGATGAGCTGGTTCAAGGACCTCGTGGTCAAGAACGCCGAGAAGTACGACATACCCGTCTTCACCCCGTACTGCAAGCTCACGGAAAAACAGAAGAGAACCCTCTGGACCGCCCGGAGCGGCGGCGTGATGGACGAGAGCGCCATCGTGGGCATCGACGAGTTCTTCGAATGGGTGAACCAGAACCGCTACAAGATCCAGTACAAATACATGCTCAGCCGGTACTCCGGCCGGACCACCTGCCATGCCTGCGGCGGCAGCCGGCTCCGGAAGGAGGCGCTGTACGTCCGAGTGGGCGGGAAGAACATCCACGAACTCCTGTCGATGACCATCGACGAGTTGCTCGCGTTCTTCGAGGGCGTGAAATTGACCGAGTATGAGCGCGGGATCGCCGGCAAGTGCATTGAGGAGATCGTCTTCCGGCTGCACTGCATCCAGGACGTCGGCCTCGGGTACCTCACCCTGAGCCGGGCGATGAACACCCTTTCCGGTGGTGAGAGCCAGCGCGTGAACCTCGTGACCGCGCTCGGAAGCTCGCTGGTCGGGTCCATGTACATCCTGGACGAGCCGTCCATCGGCCTGCACCCCCGCGACACGGACCGCCTCATCGCGGTCCTCAAGCGTCTCCGCGACATCGGCAACACCGTTGTCGTGGTGGAACACGACCCGGAGATCATCCGCGCGGCGGACCTCCTCGTCGACATGGGCCCGAAAGCCGGTGTCCATGGCGGCGAAGTCGTCTTCCAGGGCGTCGCGGAACAGTTTACCCCGGAGGAGTTGAAGCGCTCGCTGACACTCCAGTACCTGACCGGCGAACGGAAGCAGTACATCCGCACGAAGCGGCCCTGGCAGTATTCCATCACCGTGAACGGGGCGATGCAGAATAACCTGAAGGACATCGACGTCCAGTTCCCGCTGGGCGTGCTGACGGTCGTCACCGGCGTGTCCGGCAGCGGCAAGTCCTCGCTGGTGGGCGACATCCTGTACCCGGCCCTGCACCGCCGCATCAACGAGACCGGCGACCTGCCCGGTACCTTCAAGGGCCTGTCCGGCAACCTGGACCGCGTCACCCGCGTGGAGTACGTGGACCAGAACCCCATCGGCAAGAGTTCCCGGTCCAATGCCGTCACCTACCTGAAGGTGTACGACGACATCCGCAAGCTCCTGAGCGACCAGCAGTTCGCGAAGATCAACGGGTTCACCCCGTCCTTCTTCTCCTTCAACCAGGAAGGCGGCCGCTGCCCGGAATGCCAGGGCGACGGTTTCGTGAAGATCGGGATGCAGTTCATGGCCGACGTCACGATGGTGTGCGAATCCTGCGGCGGCAAGCGTTTCAAGCCCGAGATCCTGGAAGTCCGGTACCGGGACAAGAATATCGACGATATCCTGAACATGAGCGTGGAGGAGGCCATCGCCTTCTTCTCCTCCCAGCCGGAGGAACTCGCCAAGTCCATCGCGGTGCAGCTCCAGCCCCTCGTGGACGTGGGCCTCGGCTATATCAAGCTGGGACAGCCTTCCAGCACCCTGTCGGGCGGCGAGAGCCAGCGCATTAAGCTCGCCTACTTCCTGAGCCTGAGCAAGAGCGACGACAAGCCCCGCAAGGACAAGATCCTGTTCATGTTCGACGAGCCCACGACGGGCCTCCATTTCTATGACGTGGAGAAACTGCTGAAGGCCTTCGACGCCTTGCTCTCCCGCGGCCATTCGGTGGTCGTGGTGGAGCACAACCTGGACGTCATCCGCAGCGCGGACTGGGTCATCGACCTGGGCCCGGACGCGGGCGACCGGGGCGGGGAGGTGGTCTTCGCGGGCACGCCGGAGGACCTGATTGCGAAAGGCGATACATTCACGGCCAAATACTTACGCGGATGAAGCGCATCGCGGCCATCACCATGGTGCGCGGCGACGCGTTCTACCTCCGGAAATGGACCGCCTGGTACGGCGGCCAGCTCGGGGAGGAGAACCTGTACATCCTGCTGGACGGGCGCGACCAGCCCCTTCCGGACTGGTGCCCGAAGGCCCATGTGATTCCGTGCGACCGGGTCGGCGGGCAGGTGGCCCGGGCCGACAAGGGGCGGATCGAGCGGATCTCGGACGAGGCGGCCCGGCTGTTTGCCGAGGGGTATGACCTCGTCATCGGCACGGACGCCGACGAGATGCTCGCGGTGGATCCCCGGCTCGGCGTCGGACTTGCGGAGTTCCTTTCCGGACTGGATGTGCGGACGGCCGTTTCCGGCCTGGGCCTGGATGTGGGCCAGAAACTGGGCGAGGAAGCGGATATTACGGCCGACAGGCCCTTCCTGGAGCAGCGGCATTACGCGCAACTGGGCACCCGCTACACGAAGGCTTCGGTGCTGGGGAAACCCCTTCGCTGGGGCAGCGGCTTCCACCGCGTGGAAGGCCATGACTTGCATATCATCAAAGACCTGTACCTGTTCCATTTCGGCTACTTCGACATGAAGCAGCTGCAAGCGCGGTTCGCCGACGTGGACCGTCGCGCGCAGGGCTGGCAGCGCCACCTGGACAAACGCTCCCGGACCATCCGGCTGGTGACGCGGAAAAAGGCCCTGGACTTCGACCGGTGGACCCGGTTCGCCCGGCGGTTCCAGACTATCTGCCGCCCGCCGTATGCCTGGAACAAGCCGGCGATGGCCGGCCTGAAACTCGTGGTCCGGATTCCGGACCGCTTTACCAGCCTTGGACTATGAACACGACTTCGAATACTCCGCTCGTTTCCGTCATCGTGCCGATGTACGGCGTCGAGAACTATATCGCCCGCTGCGCGGAGAGCCTTTTCGCACAGACGTATCCGAACATCGAATTCATCTTCGTGGACGACGGCGGCAAGGACCGGACGGTGGAGGTCCTTCGTGGCATCCTGGAGACGCAGGATCCGGCGCTGCAGGCCCGGGTCCGCATCATCTCCAAGGAGAACGGCGGCCTTCCACACGCGCGCAAGACCGGTCTGGACGCTGCGACAGGGGAGTATGTGCTCCATGTGGATTCCGATGACTGGCTGGAAACGACGGCCGTGGAAAAGCTGGTCCAGAAGGCGGTCGAAACGGAGGCCGACATCGTCGTCTACGACTTCTGGAAAGAGTACCCGAACCGGAGCAAGCTGGACAGCGAGCATGACAGTTCCGCCGCCGACCCGGACCTCTTCCGGCATCGGCTCTATACGTATAAGTCCTATGGGTATGTATGGAACAAATTCTGCCGCCGAAGCCTCTACGACGGCGTTTTCGTGCCCAAGTACGCCATGCATGAGGACATTGTCTTCAGCACACAGATCCTGTACAAGGCCCGGAAGGTCGTCCACCTGAAGGAAGGCCTGTACCATTACGACCGGACCGTCAGCGCTTCCGCGACGCGGGCGCCGCAGAAGATCCGGCGCGTGAATTCCGCCCGGAACCTGCTGGACCTGTATCTCCATTTCGAGGGTCAGGACCCGTCGCCGGTGTCCGACCTCCGGGAGGAAATCTTCCTCCGCGCCGCCTGGGCCGGTCTCCAGCATGACCGGAACCTGTTCAAGGAATATCCTTTCCTGGCCCCGGCCGTCCGTGACATTCCCCTCACGCCCGGCTATCATATCGGCAAGATCCGCCAGTCGCTCATCAAATTGTTCCTCCTGACGCACTACCGATGAGACGGTTCCTGTACTACACCCGGGTCATCCTGGGCGGCCATGTGTGCAACTGGCTCTGGCGTCCCCGCCAGGCGCGCCGGCAGGCGCGCGGGCGGGCGATCCGGCGGGCCTCGGAGGCGTATCTGCGGCCGTATGTGACGGCCGCGTGCGCCGTCCCTGAGGACCAGCCGGACCGTTCGGCGCCCCGCCGTGTCTTCACGCTGTGGCTGCAGGGAATGGAACAGGCACCGCCCGTCGTGCGGGCTTGCCTGGACAGCATCCGAAGGCACGCCGGGGCGGAACTCGTCGTCCTGGACGGGAAGACGGTCTTTGACTGGATCACGCTCCCCGAACGGATCGTCTCGCTCTGGAAATCTGGGAATATGCGGGCGGCCCATTTCGCCGACATCTGCCGCGTGGAACTCCTGTACCGCTATGGCGGCGTCTGGATGGACGCCACCTGCTATCTGGACGCCCCCTTGCCTGCCTGGCTCTGGGAGGCCGATTTCTTCGTGTATCAAGGCGGCGAAACCGGGCTGGGAGCCTATGGCGGCATCCAGAACTGCTTCATCCGGGCGGCGAAGGGCGCCTACCTCGTGAAAGTCTGGCGGGAGGCCATCCTGGCCTATTGGGCCGCTGAGGATTCCGCAATGGACTATTTCGTGCATCAACTGCTGTTCTCGCAGGCGGTGGCGGCCCATCCCCGCGCCGCGGCGCTGTATGCGGAGATGCCGTCCCTGGTCCAGGATCCGACCCATGTCCTGTGGTACGATTATGCGGACCAGCCCTTTGACGAGACCCTCCTGCACGAGGTCTGCGCCAAGGCCCTCTTCCAGAAGCTCGATTATAAATTTCCTGCGGCTACGAACCCCGTTCCAGGTTCCTTTGCCGACCATCTCCTAGCCCCGTACCGATGAAACGCTTGTTCCTGTTCGCTTTCTATGACCCGCAGGGCGTGGTAGGGGAGTCGGTGCTCCGCTACCTGGAGGCGCTGCGCGCCCTCGGTGACATCGTCCTGGCGGCCGACTGTGCGCTGAAGCTCGTGGAGGCGGAGAAGTTGGCGCCGCTGGTGGTGTCGTACACGGCCTCCCGCCACGGCGAATACGATTTCGGATCCTACAAGCGGGCGTTCCAGCAGGCGGATCTGTCGGGGTATGACGTCGTGTATCTGGTGAACGATTCGGTCGTGGGGCCGTTGGCGCCGCTGGAGCCTTTACTCCAGCGTATGGAAGCCCTGGGAACGGATGCCTTCGGTCTTGCGCTCCATCCTTCCCGGAGTGAGCGGCATCTGCAGTCCTGGTTCATCGGCCTGAAACCGGCTGTCTTCCAGGCGTCCTGGTTCGCGGAATTCCTGGACGGCGTGGAGGCGGTCGGCCGGAAGGAAGACGTCTGCATCCGCTATGAAAATGGACTTGCGCGCCTGCTGGAGGCACATTCTGCCTCCTATGCGGGCTTATGGGAACTGCCCGGGAAAGCCATTTACAATGCCATAGGACGCCTTTCCCGACAAGATTTCCCTTTCCTGAAAAAATCGGCCTTCACCCGGCATGGCGGCAGCCTCGGTCCGGCGGTCGCGCAGGCGCTCTCGAAGGCGGACCCGGCGATAACCGAAGCCGTGGTGGCCGACCTGGACCGCCTGTACGGCAAAGAATACCGGCGCTGGTTCCTCGCGGCCACGCCGCTGCAGGCCTTCGGCCGTTATCTCCGTTATCTTTCCGTCAAGCTTACGGGTCGATGACCAGCAAGGCGAGCGTGTCCCGGTTCACGGGCGGCCCCGCCTTGAAATAGACCATGACGGACCCGCCTTTCCGCGTGTGGATGGTGAGCCCGTGGCCGTCCCGGTCAATGTCGTAGGAATACAGGTCATGCACCCGGTCGTCGTCGTCCCAGGCGACGGGCTCGATCTCGAAGTAAGTATCCGGCGGCGAGACGTCGCACCAGAGGTGGAAATCGTCCCCGCTCCGGCATTCGTTGTAGGCGGCCGGGTGGAGGTCGAAGCGGGTTTCCTGGACCAGGCGGCTCTTGTCCACCCGCCAGCCATCCTCTTCCAGCCCGGTCCCTTGCAGATGGACCGTCACCCGGCAGGCCGTGTTTCGGTACACGTCGAAATTTCCGGGCCCGTCACCCAGATAAAAACGGTAGATCAGCGGTTCACCGGCACGGGTGTGCCAGGTATCGGAATGGTAGGAACCCTGGATTTCGAGATAGGAGCAGACCCGGCCATAGGGTCCTTCCGAGAAATGCTTCTCCGTTTCGTCGTCGGTGTCCAGCAGGTCTCCCTGCAGGTTCTCCGGGAGGTACAGGCTGATGGCCCCGCTCACGCCCGGGGACTGGTCGATGTTTAATGCCTGCACCTGTCGCCCGTCCAATGTAAACCCGCCTGAGAATACCTGGGTGGCCGATTCCGCCTTGCTGTCCCCAAAGAGACGGACCGAGGACGGCCCGTTCCCGATGGTCACGGACGTAACCAGGAAGGTAACGTCGCTTCGGAGTTCCGTCCGGTCCAGGACCAGGTCGATCCGGGCCATCGTCCGCACCAGCGGGATCCGGACCTCTTCTTCGCCGTCGCTCACGTAGCCGTCCAGCCGTGCGCTCATGGGCATGCCCCGGCTGTATTCGTCGGGATAGGCCAGATAATAGCGGTATGCTTCCACCGCCTCCCGGGAGAGCGCGGGCAGGGCATAGCCGATGTTTGCCGCGACGAAGATGTCGTAGGCGGCGCCGGTCAGGAGGGTGGTTTTCAGCGGAATGGTCCCGTCCTGGACGAAGAACTGCCGGGCGGTGAGGTACCGGCGCTCTTCCAGCAGTCCTTCCGCGTTGTATATCAGCAGATTGATATCGGAGACAAGCCGGTCGTCCGGGAGGGACGACCGGGTCGGAATCCGGCTTTCGACCTCCAGGACGAGCGCGGTACCGGCGCGCCCGTTTCCCGAGTCCCAACTATTACATCCTATCACCAAACTTAACAACAACACAGGCAGGATGCCGACGCTTCTCATCGCTTGTCTCCTCCATCAATCAGCGGTAATGTATGTCTTCCCATTCGCGTCCGTCCCAGTCCAGGACCTGGCTTTCCAGGCGGATGGACCCGGCGACGGCGGGGGTGTCCGGGTCGGTCGTGCCGGCCCGTGTGAGGGTTACGTCCAACCGGTACTGCACGTCGGCCTCCAGGCCGGGCAGGTCGATGGGATAGTAGTAGGTCGTGCCCCGGAGCTTCCCTTCGATGACCAGGCGCGTGACAGGACTGCCGAACGTCGTACCGTCCGACGGGTTCGGATAGCAGTAGAACCCGTCGGAGGGATAGATCCGTCCGCCCAGGGACGCTGACAGCGTCTGGAGGATGGCCTCGGGGTGGTTGAGTGCCGCGGTCGCCGCCTCATCCAGCCGGCCGGCGTTCAGCCAGGAGGACGGCGGGTCCTCCGGCGCGAAGGGCCGGCATTCCTGCGAGGCGTACGTCAGATAGGCGCGCACGTCCTGGAGCCGCTCCCCGGCGTAGGCCCGTCCGCTGAAATCGCAGCCGATGGAATGGAGCGTGATCTTCGCGAGCATCGGTCTCAAGGTAACCTGGCCCATCGTCCCTGCCGCCGATTCTCCGTACAGCATTGGCGCGGCAGGATCCTCGTCCGCAAGCCGGAATGGCAGGTCCTCCAGGGATTCAAGGCTGCGGACGCTTCTCCAGGGATAAGCGTCTGCAGGATAGTTGGACAGGATGACGACTTTCTGCGCGGACGTCGATGATGTCCCCGTGACGCGGTTCCCGACCACCCGATCCAGGTGTTGGTAAGCGTCCAGCCGGTACAAGGGACCGTCCTGGAAAAAGAGCAGGTCCACGGCCTGGATGCTTGCATTTCCAACTGCATTTATATATATTTGCGTTTTCCGTGCCACGGGAGCGGATCCCTCCGGCAGGACTTGGGGCGTACAGGCGAGTAACAAAAAGGCCGGCAGGTGCCAGAGCGCACCCGGTTTTGCCGCAGACCGACGGCGCCCGAAGCGGGTAAAGACAGGTAAGGAAGTGTATTTCAGAATCCGGCCTTTTGACATGTTCAGCGCAACTTTGTGTTGCTGCAAAACTACGGAAGGGAACGGACAATCCGGCTCGGAAACAAAGCGCGGACCTGAAACTTTTTTTGTTTTTTATTCACTTTAACTGTTTTTTATCCTCTCAGGACAGAAAACATGCGGGCATAAAAAATAAAATGATGCATATTTTACGAACTTTTCGCCACCTCTTTGACGGCAAACGGGACCTGACTCCCTTCTTCACGCGTCAGACGGAACTGCTGTGCCAGTGCTCCGATACCCTGGTCCGGATGCTCGACCACGTGGACCCTGTGCAATGGAACATGCTCCAGCGTGAGATCAAATCCTGCGAGACGCAGGGCGACGCCCTCCTGCAGGATTTCCGCGAGCAGCTTTCCGAGCGCCTGATGGGATCCTTGAGCCGGACGGACCTCTCGACCATCGCCATGTCCATGGACGACAGCCTGGACGTCATCAAGGATGCCGCCAAGGCCGTCCAGATCTACAAGCCCCGCAAGATCGACCAGCAGCTGCAGGACCTTGCCCAGCTTATCCGGGGCGAGGCGTACGCCCTCCAGGAACTTCTCCCGCTGATCTGGCACATCCGGGACAAGGCCTCGGCCATTTCCCTCCTCTGCGACCGCGTCACCGAGATGGAACACGCCGCCGACGACGCCTACGAGGAATACATCGGCTACATCTTCGCCGAAGAGGACGACATGCGCGAAATGACCAAGTACAAGAACCTGGCGGAAACCCTCGAAAAGGCGACCGATTCCCAGAAGCACGTCGCCGACTGCGTCCGCCTCATGGTCATGCGCTTCCTGCATGAATAGATTGTAGGTATATGGGATGTCCGGGGGACTCCGCTTCGCTCCGGCCCCTCCCAACGTCTCCTGCGTCATTTGCTCTCGCAAATAACTTGTATCCGTCGGGCCCCTCCCCCTATACTTGTCCGGGGGTGGACAAGCCCCCGGACATCCCATATACCTACAAAGAACAAAAACCACAATATGAAAAACCCGGCTCGATGACATGAACCCCGAAAGTTAGACAAAAAACTTTCGGGGTTTTGTTATGTCAAAACGGTACAAGAAGCACAGCATTGAGGATCGCATCAAGTACATCAAAATGCTAGAGGCAGGATATAGTATTG